>Ga0209358_10000915_pt1 | contig 24685 bp, 18 predicted proteins | sample LauGreFa1BDMLBSN_2_FD_187574 | JGI IMG/M metagenome (GOLD analysis project Ga0209358, IMG submission 187574) | Freshwater lake microbial communities from Lake Michigan, USA - Fa13.BD.MLB.SN (SPAdes) (version 2) | ecosystem: Environmental > Aquatic > Freshwater > Lake | place: Lake Michigan, USA...
CCACTTTCAAGAATCTCTAAGTTAATTCAAAGTTAACATGATGATGTTTTGAGCGTGCTTCAAAGGCCTGTCGTGACCGGATCGGGGGTTCGAGTCCCTTATCGCCTTCTTGAGGGATTGCAAGGTTGGGTATTGTTTGGAGCCTCTATCAAGAATGAGGTTTTCTTTAATGAGCGACTTGTCTTTAGATTGGGCAACCGACCTTGAGATACTAAGACTCACTGGTTCAGATATTCAGGAGTGTGAAGATCACATCATTGTGAAAACGCCTTCCAATCCCAATTATCACTGGGGTAACTGCCTATTGGTTGTTGATCACACCTTAGTAAGTCAGGCTCAAACTTGGGTATCCAAGTTTCATCAACATTTTCCTAATGCTGATTGGATCTCTATTGCCCTGCCCGTGATGCCAAAAAATACAGATGATTGGGAATCACAGGGGATCGCATTGGAGCCTCTTGAAGTTCTACAGACAAATGAATTGCCTAAATCATTTCCACTGCCTTACGGATATCAAGTTAAGGCCTTGGAAGGGGATGATTGGGAGTTACTTTCACAGAAAGAGATTGAAGAAAACTTAATCTCAAAAATGTATGAGCCCAAAGAGTATGAAGATTTCATTACTCGGAACAATCAAATTCGTAAGTCTCTGTGTCAGAAAGGGAAAGCAGCATGGTTTGGCGCTTTCTTTGATAACGAGTTAGTAGCAAACTTAGGAATTGTTGTATGTGAAGCAACGGCGAGGTATCAATCAGTTGAAACTCATATCTCCCATAGAAGAAGAGGCTTGGCATCACATTTACTTGGAATAGCAGCACGATGGTCTGCCGACAACGGATGTGTTAACTGGGTGATTGCCACTGAGGCTACTAACGATGCTGGGCGTGTTTACAGAAGAGCAGGATTTGAAAGTGTCGTTGGAAGTGTAAATGCTTATAAGCCACCGTCATTCCGTCATGAAAACAAATAGCCATATTGGATTTGTCTGCCATACCCTCTAATATGGGAGGTGATTCAAGTACAAGAAGGAATCGCCTGTAGGTTGCGAGAAAGCCATCTAAGAAGAGATGACGAAACCCTCACCGCCCACGTTTATTAAATTCAATATCTAATTCCCTAAATCGCATAAGCGTTATTTGAGCATGGATCCGCACTTTTTCAATCTCAGATTTTGCCGCGAGATTCAGTGGCTCCACTATTGGATCCCCAATGTTGCACAAAATCCGAGTCAAATTGAATTGGGTATCTCCATCTCCTCGCCCTAGTTGAGTAATCAGGATTTTTACAAGCATCTCTTTCTTCTCATCCGGCACTAATACTGACGCTGCGCGCCATGCGGTTGACGCAACTACATCATCAGGGTCAAATAGATGGTCCGTGGTAATGAGGGAGTAGTTCTCTTTATCGCCAATCTTTGAAAGAGTATGAAGCGCCTGACTTCGTGCTTGAGGGACTGTTGATTGCAATTCTGGAACAAGGTGTTCAAGCACTTGCTTTCTTTCATGGCGCATTAACGCCCACGAGAGGGTGTCACGTACGAAAAAATCTTTCTCTATTGCACATTGTGAAACAAGTATCTTTATATATTCAGATTTTGGATATGTGCCCGCCGTTAAAGCAGCCTTGAGGCGTACGGACTGGTCGGAAGAATTAAAGTAATCTTGAAGTCCTGACATAAATAAAAGTTACCCTCTTATTTAGCGTAAGAAATCATCCAACGAATGCCATATTGGTCTTCACATGATCCCCAAATAGCGCCCCATGGCATTGGTGCAAGTGGGCCAGAATTCTCCGGTGAATTGGTAAGTAGTTTGTTATAAATTTTCTCGGCTTCTTCTTGTGAATCTAAATCCAAAGAAATAGTGACGTTATTACCAACTTTTAGATTATGTCCCATTGAGGCAATCATGTCGGTTGCCATTAGTACATGACCATTTGTTATTGGCATTTGAATATTCATAATGAGATTGCCATCAGATTCGGCAAGACTGGGTGCGCCTTCAGGTCGTGGCATATCTTTCATCCGAGTCAAACTTGTAATTTCAGTTCCAAAAACTTCTTTATAAAAATTAAAAGTTTCTTCAGTTTTGCCCATGAAGTTTAGGTAGGTATTTACTCTCGCCATGGGTGAAACTTATCAGCAGATAGAAAACTTCTAGTAATTTCTCACTTAGATTCTTGTTTTTCCAGCCAAACTTTTGCCTCTTCCTCAAAAATTAGCTCCACGCCATCTTCTTCATCAACCTGTTCACCTTTATGGATAAAACCTAATTTTTTAATGATGTGGAGGGAGGGCTTGTTATCAGGAGAAACGGTATAGCGAAGAATTTTTACATCTTCGCGGCTAGAAATCATCTTCCACATCCCAGAAAGAAGTTCTCGCCCGAAACCTCTATTTTGTCTCTCCGGAATTATTCCAAATCCGATTTCAATCATTCCATTTTGATCAGGAAAATCATGAAAACCTGCAGACCCAACCAAAATTCGCTCTGCTTTCGAAATCGCAAGTACAAGTCCTATTTCTGCAAAATCAGGTTCAGCCTTAACGCGAGGGATTCTAAATTTCAGCGGGCTCGGACCCTCTATTAGGTGTCGAAAAGGGTTACTGAAATCTTGCCACGCTGGCTCGTTGCCATTTTCGAAAATTTCATATTCATGAAGTGCGAGTGAGCGACAAATCAGTCGCTCAGTTTCAAAATAGGCCATTAAAAATCCTACAAAGTATTTTTCATATCGTTGGTGTAAGCCCAGACATCGTATTTATCTAAATCTAAATGGTGTCCATGCATTTTAAGAATCGTCGCAATCTGGCCCTTGTGTTCTGCAGCGTGCATTTGAGCTTGAGTAAGAATGACAGAGCGACGATATGTAGCTGGGCCATTTTCGTCATCGAATGTCATCAGATCATCATCAAGTTGTGCCTGATTAATTAACAATTGATCAAGGCGTGCGAGCTTGCCGGCTTCCAAGGAGAGAATCTCATGGTTGTTTATAGGAATAACCTCACCCCATGGTTCAGAGGTAAGGCAATAGCGATACCACTCGGCAGCGCCAATGAGATGTGTGAGTAGTTGGCCAATCGGCCATTCGCCTTCAGCTGCCTTCAGCTGATAAATATCAGAGGGAAGCGCGCTAATCTCGTGAAATAACTTTTGATTAGACCAAGCCATATGTTTAAGGGCGGTGTCGATAGAAATCATTGCGCTTCGTACGCAGCCTTCATCGCAGCTAAATCAATCTTCTTCATCTCAAGCATGGCATTTGTTGCGCGCTTGGCTCCTTCAGGGTCGGAACCACCGAGATAATTCATCATCTCAGGAGAGGTAACTTGCCACGAGATGCCGAATTTATCTTTGCACCAACCACATTGGCTCTCTTCACCACCATCTTTGGTCAGCAACTCCCAATACCTATCGATCTCATCTTGATTAGCACAGGGGATCTGAAAAGAAATTGCCTCGGAGTGTGGAAATTGAGGTCCACCATTGAGCCCAATGAAATCTTGGCCAAAAATCTTGAAATTAACGACAATCTCTTCACCTTGTTGGTTTCCTGGAGTATCGGTAGGCGCAATCCAATTATCTTGCAACTCACTTTGCGGAAAAATACTCGTATAGAAAGTGGCTGCTTCACGGGCGCGACCATCAAACCAAAGGCAGGTAATTAATTTCATGTAGTAAGCATAAACACGGAGCGCTCCCATAGGAAACGCCCCGCGCTTTTGTTGAACTTTCGTTAGTGGAGATCTGCTTCCATCACTTTGCTCCACGCAGCGACGAAATCATGAACAAACTTGCTCTTGTTATCGTCTTGCGCATAGAGCTCGGCATAAGCCCGCAGAATCGAATTAGATCCAAAGACAAGATCCGCACGAGTGGCGGTGAACTTAACTTCACCGGTAGTTCTATTGCGAATGTTGTAGCTGTTTAGGCCAGAAGGCTCCCAGACATAATTCATATCAGTGAGATTGATGAAGAAGTCATTGCTCAGTGCGCCCACTTTTTCCGTGAACACACCATGCTTGGTATCTCCGCAGTTGGTACCGAGCACGCGCATACCACCAAGCAGCACTGTCATCTCTGGTGCTGTTAAAGCCATTAACTGTGCGCGATCAAGAAGTAACTCTTCTGGTGAGACGACATACTCATCTTTCTGCCAATTTCTAAAACCATCGTGAATCGGTTCGAGCGGCGCAAAGGATGCGCCATCGGTCTGCTCTGGCGATGCATCTCCACGCCCAGGGGTAAATGGCACATTTACCGATACGCCCGCAGCTTTCGCTGCAAGCTCCACGCCAATATTTCCCGCCAAGACAATGGCATCGGCGATGCTTGCGCCACACTCTTTTGCAATTGGCTCAAGCACTGCGAGAACTTTCTCAAGGCGCTTTGGCTCGTTACCAATCCAACTTCGTTGTGGTTCGAGGCGAATGCGCGCACCATTTGCACCACCACGCTTATCAGAATGGCGGAAGGTCCGTGCACTATCCCAAGCAGTGGTCACCATTTCAGAGATTGTTAATCCAGAGCTTTCAATCTTCGCTCGTAATTTCGCAACATCGTACTTAGCGTTTCCTTGCGGAATGGGGTCTTGCCAAATGAGATCCTCTGCTGGAATTTCCGGCCCAAAGTATCGTGACTTTGGCCCCATGTCGCGATGGGTGAGTTTGAACCATGCGCGCGCGAAGACATCGCTGAAATAAGCAGGGTCTTTATGGAAGCGCTCAGAGATTGCGCGATAGATCGGATCTTTAATCATCGCCATATCTGCATCGGTCATGATGGGGTTATAGCGAATTGAAGGATCTTCAACATCAACTGGCTTATCTTCCTCAGCGATATTTACCGGCTCCCACTGCTGGGCTCCTGCAGGAGACTTCGTTAACTTCCACTCGTATTTAAAGAGAAGATCGAAGTAACCGTTATCCCATTTAGTTGGGTGTGTGGTCCATGCACCTTCGATTCCGCTGGTAACAGTATTTCGACCAACGCCGCGAGAGACATGGTTATTCCAACCAAGACCTTGCTCTGAAATATCAGCTGCTTCTGGTTCTGCTCCAAGATTTGTCGCTTTGCCATTTCCATGCGCCTTACCAACAGTATGTCCACCTGCAGTGAGTGCGACAGTCTCTTCATCATTCATCGCCATCCGCGCAAAAGTTTCGCGAACATGTGCAGCAGTACGTAGCGGATCAGAGACGCCGTTCACGCCCTCAGGATTTACATAAATCAAACCCATCTGCACGGCAGCAAGAGGATTCTCCATCGTGCTCGCATCATTAATATCTCCATAGCGATGATCGCTCGGCGCGAGCCACTCTTTCTCTGATCCCCAATAGGTATCAATCTCTGGCGCCCATACATCTTCACGACCAAAGCTAAATCCAAATGTCTTTAACCCCATGGATTCGTATGCAACGTTGCCGGCAAGAATCATGAGATCTGCCCAACTAATTTTATTTCCGTATTTCTTTTTGATTGGCCAGAGTAAACGACGCGCTTTATCGAGATTGGTGTTATCAGGCCATGAATTAAGTGGTGCAAAACGTAAGGTGCCACTTCCGGCGCCACCGCGACCATCAGCGGTGCGATAGGTGCCAGCAGAGTGCCATGCCATTCGAATAAAGAGCCCGCCATAGTGGCCCCAATCTGCCGGCCACCATGCTTGGCTATCTGTCATCAGCGTATGGAGATCTTTCTTCAACGCTGCGACATCTAATTTCTGCAGCTCGTCGCGGTAATTAAATTGCTGGCCGAGTGGATTGGTTTTGTTGTCGTGTTGATGCAAGATCTCAAGATTGAGCGAATTAGGCCACCACTTCTCCGCTGCGGTTCCAAGTGATGTCAGGGATCCGTGGGGTACTGGGCACTTACCTATTCCGGGATTGGCGCTCATAGCTCTCCTTCGTTTGTTCTCTATATATAGGACAGAATTCTTGTCGCGGACAAGCGGCTAAATCAGGGCATGAACCTACCAAAGTTGGAGAGTTATCTCAGGTCGAAAATTAGCGCCGTTAATCGCCTCGTTTTACGGCACATTGTGAGATTCGCGCTTTGATGAGTTTCCGAAGCAGCGTCTTAGAAAGTGGCTTACCTACAGGGACATGCAGGGCGCTCTTTGTTGTCGAGTATTTCGCTAACTCTTTGGTAAATAGATGCAGAACCGAACCGTTAAATGGGTAGAAACCCACATGGTTTTTCGCCGCCATAATTCCAGCAACGATATTTCCATCGAGTCGAAAGGCCGGCATTCCATAGCTGACTACCTCTTCCGCTTTGGGAATTATTTCTAAAATATTTTTTCGGAGCGCGAGCATAGTTTCCTTATGTTCTGGTGGCGCTGCGTTATATAGAGCTTGAACTTTCTTATCCATCATTTTCGTTTTGGTAACCATACTTTTAGTATCATATCGGTATTAGATCTAAGGGCGGGAAACTTTAATGAGGTTTACTAGATACGAGAGCGAAAAGCCAAATCCGATTGCTGCATATAAGTAACCAAACCAAGTCAATGTCACGGGAACCAATAAAGTAAGTACACCTAATAATGCGGCGCTAAAACACATGACTCGCGCAACGGTAACAACTCTAGATTCATCAGTTTGTTTTGAGTTCTGCCACATATTTCCGGCAAGTGCGAAGACAGTAATTCCAATCATTCGCATTGACCACTGCAATTGATCGCCAGAGTCCATTCCTAGTAAATCCAAAAATAATGAGGGGAGGAGAAAAAGTAAGAGAGCTGAAAAGGCAAATACAGTTGCACCGGCTTGCAAAGTCTTACGGATTCCGTTAATTCCCATAATGACAGTGTAAATCTCGCGAATTGCTAAGCCTGTGATTTACTCGCGAGAAACCCGTGAGAGTCTTGCAATCCCTCGAGATTAACTTCCTGTCTTAGAACGAGAAGTTCGTTCAGATGAGATTACAGGAGGATTTTGATGAAAAGTTTGACGCGTTCAAGCGAAACATCCCCAAAAATCAGTAAAGGAAGAATCGCAGCGGGGGCGCTTGCCACCTCACTCTTAGTTGGGTTGATGGCTGCGCCACTTCCGAGCGCACAAGCAGCAGGGGAGAGCGCTTCGTTGTGGACCTATCCGGTTCCTGAAGCAGTAGTGATGGAAGTCGATGCAGCGCGTGCAAAAGCACACCAAAGCTTGATGGATATTCCAACGTGGAATGCAACGATCTTTGGACCATTTCCAGCGGCAGCTATCACTAGCCAGGCAGGAAACATCACATTTGTGCACATCAACCTGCCAACAAAGTATGCAAATAAGAGCGCCACAATCCGGATGGGATTACTAAGTGGCACCACCTGGGCAAACACCACGCTTGGATCAGTTAAGTTGAATGCATTCGGAAATGGAACATATAAAACATCAGTGCAGATGCCCACAGGAACTCGTGCACAAGTCTATGTCGGCGGGAAAGTTATCACCACAACTATTCGCCCATAATAAAAAAAACTTCCCAGTGCGTTCGAAAATCTCGGCGCACTGGGATTTCCCTTCGCAGGAATTTTTATTGTAGAAGCCAGCTAGTTAAATCTGCCCCTCGTACAATTTGAAGAACGATTAATAGCACTCCAACCCCGACAAGGCGATATACAACTCGACCAAAACGCGAGGTTTTCCAATCTTTCGCTGGAGAATCTGCGAACCAGCTAATGATTGATAAGAGGAATCCAGGAATTGCCACGATTACAAAGCACCATTTAAGAAATTCGGTCGGATCTGCAAAATTTTCTTGCAACATCGTCCCTAAGAGCGTGCCAACAAATGCAAGTAAAACGAATTTCAGCGTTCCCTTGGGATTTAATCGATCGAAAACAATTGAACGTGGCAGCTTGTCGGCAAAAGTCAGCCCAGCAATCATAGGAATGACGAAGATGATGCCTGCAAGAATTAACTGCGGATTAAAGCCCACATATGGAGTCGCAAGTAGAACAAAGAAGAAAGTCTTGATTATGCCGGAGGTAATTTGTTGGCGCGTACTTGGTGCCGGTAAATCAACGGTAACGCTCTCGAGCCTCACTGGGTAGAGATATGTGGCAACATCCTCACCAATTATTCGAAGAGCAATCAAACAAGCCGAGACAATGGCAATTGTGCGCGCTTGATAGGTGACAGCAAGTTGCACACCCGCTAAGCCATTGAGTGCGTTAATCATTTTTTCAACAATCCACCCGGTTAATAAAATTGTGAGGGCGTAGTCGGTGATTCGCTCCCATAATTCATCGGAGTCATGCACTAGCCGCCGCAATGGGCGAATGGCGCTAGCCAGAAGGGCCGGAGCAAAGAAGATTGCCATCAATCCAAGCACTGTTAGCGCCTCGGAGCGACTAAACACATTTCCTGCGATGAGAGTACCTACGAAGAAAATCGAAGCTGCGACAAAACCTGCGAATGCATCGAGTACAGCCAGAGCAACAATGAAAAGGATTGTGATGAGCACCGGAGCCAGCGCTTGCCCTCGAGTATCGATGAGTGCCTTCACTCCAAGTAGCGCACCCAAAGGGTAAAGCGAGAGCGAGTAGCCGCCGAAAATAGCTCGCAGATAACTACCATCAACACTTGTCCGCGCAACAAGAGGTGAGAATTTATTGGTGAGCAATGCCAATGACGTAAAAAATGAATCACTCCATGGTGTAAATCGCATCAACCAGGTTGAAGAGCGATCTCCCCAACCGGGATCCCGCGCTACTTGTAAGAGCTTGCCAGACTCAATTGAGGTTAACTCTTCTTGTTGGTTCTCCGATTGAGCATCCAGCTCGCTCTCATTCTCAGAACGTTCGTTTTTCTTGGCGCCAGCGAGCGCTGCCAAGGCAGCAAGCGCACCAATCTGTAAGTCGCTCGATTTTTCAGGTTCTTGAGCGGGAGCATAGGGCGGCAAATCTTCGCGAACTTTTATTTTCATCAATTGTTCAAACGATGCGAGTGCAACAACATCGGGACATTTATTATCCCAATTAATTTGCCCGCGGAGCCCCTTGCAGAAGGGAATCTCTTTATCTTTGATAACACCATTATCGTCATACACTTCAATTGTTATGGAGTGGAATCCTGGGGGCGTTTTATTTGGAATAACAATATTTAGCTCTTCAGCTTGTTCTTTGGTGAGTCGATCTAAAATTACCTCTCCTTCAGCCCAGGCGGGGAAGGCAATAAAATTGAGAGCCACTACAAGAAAGAGCGCTAGTCGTTTCATTTCACATTCACTTTAACAATCACACGGATTTTCTGGCCGGGCTTTAAGCCACCAACAGAAATAACCGCATCAGGTTTTTGAGCATTTGTCGGTACTTGCGGAGTTATCGGCGCCTTTGGTTTAGCGGCAACAACTTGTTTGACTGCATTATTTGCAGATTTAGCTGCTCGTTCTGCTACGAGCGCACGAGCCACCACTGTTTGAGCAGAAGTGCGAGCTTTCGATGCCTGGGCATTTGCCTTTTTCGCGCTCTGCGTAGCAGAGGTTGCGCGTGACACAGCGGCATTTACACTTTGAGTTAGTTCACTCTCAAGTTGAGCAGCGGATTCAACTTCATCGACCGCGTTATCTAGTGAATCCTGTGCTAATTCCAATTTCTCATTTAGATTTTCTAAGGCTGCTTGTGTCTTAGCAATTTGCTCTGGATCTTTTGCATTCATTAACTGTTCAGAGAGTTTCGCTTGTTCGGAGAGAAGCGATGCAACCTCTGTTGCTGCCTTCTCTGCTGTGGCTTTAGCTGTAGCTCTCTCTGCTGTGGCTTTAGCTAAGCGCTCTGATTCAGCTTGTGCTGCTGCTTGTGCCGCTGCGGCCAAGCGTTGCTTCTCTGCGGCAGCCGCCAGAGCATCAGCGGCAACTTTCGTCGCTGCGGCAGCTCGCTCTCTTTCAGCTTGCGCCTGGGCTGCAGCAGAGTCTGCAGCTTGCTTTGCTGCAGCACGCGCTGCGGTTGCTTGCGCTTCAAGCGCCGCTGATTTCTCCGCTGCAGCTTGGGCCGAGTTGAGTGCGCCGACAGTAATCACAACATCTTTACTTGCTGCTGCAGCATTCGCATTAGCTGTACTTGCAGCGCTCGCTGCTTGTGCAGCGCTCTTTACTGCAGCCGCGGCGCGAGCTTCGGCCGCTGCCGCCTGTGCCGCTGCACTTTGTTTTGCTGCGTTGCTCACCAGGTTACTTCGGGATAGAGCCGCAGCACGCGCAGCAGCGTCAGCAGCTGACTTACGCGCACTTTCAGCAGCAGCGGCTCGGGCTGCCGCTGCTTGTGCCGCTGCCTGAGCTACTAGTTGTGCCTGTTCGGCAGCAGCTCTTTTCTCTGCAGCAAGTCGCGCGGCTGCCTCTGCTGCCGCTCGATCAGCTGCAAGTTTTGCAGCAGCATCGGCTGCTGCTTTTGCAGCAGCATCGGCGGCTGCTTTCTCTGCTGCTGCTTTTGCAGCAGCATCGGCGGCTGCTTTCTCTGCTGCTGCTTTCTCTGCTGCTGCCTGTGTTACGGGAGCGCCAGAATTTTGTTGCTGGTTAGGCGAGGAGTTATTTTGGTTCGCTGCAGCAGGATCAACAAAAGTTAGAGTAAAGGTAATGTTACTCGTCGCACCTTTTTGGTCGACAACGCTTACGGTGATTGTTGCAGTGGCGGGAGTTGTTGGAGTGCCAGTGATATTTCCAGTAACAGGATCAAAGGTGAGACCTATTGGCAAAGTGCCTGAAGTTATGGAGTAGAGAAGTGGGGTTGCACCACCGAAGGCAACCGTTGCAAGCGAGTAACTCTCATTGATATTTCCAGTCAGTCCAGTTGTTATTGCTGGAGTTTGTGGAATACCAGTTACTTGGTCAGTGATGAGAGACGTGACAGTTAAATTAGGCGCGACAGTGTTTGATGCGGTTGCAACTACGCGAATGTAATCATCAACATCTGCCTGTGCTAATTGGTAGCTCGATGCCGTCGCACCACTGATATTTACACAGGTGGTGAGATCAGTAGGCGAGGTACATCGTTGCCACTGATATGTCACAGTTGGGAACGGAATACCATCAAAAATTTGCGGAGCAGTTAACGTTTGTGCAACTGAAGTTATTCCAGCAGGAATACCGTTGAGCAACATTGAAGGAGCAATTCGTGGCTGGGGAATCGTATTGGCTGAAGTTATTCCCGCAGACGATGACCCGACAGCATTTGTGGCAACGACTGAGAATTTGTATGGCACACCATTTGTTAAACCAGAGGTAATTTCGCATGTTGTTGCCCCGACGGCAGGAGTACAAGTGACTGCCGGGTTCAGTGGAACGCCAAACTGATCGAGCGCGGTAACTAGGTAACCCGTTATAGGGGAGCCATTTGTAATTGGAGCTGTAAAGGAAATTGTTGCACCCTGATCTCCAGCAGTAGCAGTGACATTTGTAGGCATTCCTGGTGGGCCAATTGGAGTAATACTTGTTGACGCTGAAGAGGCAAGCGAGGTGCCAACGCTGTTAGTTGCCGTTGCGGTAAATGTGTAAGCCTGGCCATTGGTAAGTACACCCGCAAATGAGCAGCTCGTTGCGGGCGCTGCCACGGTGCAGATAAATCCACCTGGGGAGGAGGTAATGGTGTAACTCGTAATTGGATCACCACCGTTATTAACTGGTGGCACAAATGAGACTGTTGCTGAATTTGGCGATGTCGTTGTAGCAGTAACAGTTGTAGGGGGATTTGGAACCGTAGCTGGTACCACTGGCGCTGATGCAGTGGAGAGAGCTGAGGTGTACACGCCGTTAGTCGCTGTCGCTTTGAAGGTGTATGAGCTTCCGTTAGTTAAACCAGTAACTGTGCAACTCGTGGCAGCAGGAATGACGGTACACGGAGTACCGACTGCATTCCCCGAAGAGTCGTATGCCGAAATCGTGTAGGAGGTAATCGCCTTTCCACCAGTGGCGCCATTAGGAAGTGGTGTGAGTGAGACTGTCGCTTGTTGATTTCCGCGAACCGCACTTAAACCGGCAGGCGCTAACGGAATACCCGCAGGTGTTACTGCAGATGAATTCGTTGCTGCCGAGGTTCCAGTTGAGTTGGTTGCAGTGGCGCTAAAGGTGTACGAGGTTCCATTGGTAAGTGGCGATATTGAACAGCTCGTTGCGGGAGAAATTACTGTGCACGATGCGCCACCTGGTGATGCTGTGACGGTGTAGAACGAAGGCGCACCACCTCCAACGCCAGGAGATAGTGAAATAGTTGCGCTGGAATCTGATGCGGTAACTCCAGAAATGATTGGCGAAACAGGTGCAGCAACAACCCATTGGGCAACTACAGTTGAATTTTGACCAGGCATTGTGGTGGCGAAATTTGCTCCTCGCTTATTGGTTCCATCGCTCCAACCATCAAAGGTGTAACCAGTGCGACCAAAGCCGGTAGCACCATCGAGCGTGATAGTTGCGCCTTCTTGCGCGACTGTAGGTGCGGGATTTAGACCGGTATCACCGCCATTGATATTGTAGAAAATTTTAAAAGTGTTATTAACATATTGAGCAGTTGCCGTAATGGGCGAGGCATCTGCTCCCACTAAATAAAGTGATCCTGCAGGGTAGGGAGTTGTTCCGATTAACCAGCTAGAGAACTTTGAACCTGCTAGAACATAACCTGTACTTAACGGCAAGGTGACCGTATCGCCGTATGAGGCAGTTGCAAGTGTCGCATTTCCGTTACTCCCACTGCCTGGGTTAAAGGTGAATGTGAAGGTACTTGGCGTCCAGGTTGCATAAAAAATGTAATTGGAATTGGTAAGTACTGTTTGAAGACCTGCCAGTGCACCATCAGAATCTGTTATGGCAGCTCCAACTTGATTGACCCATCCGGCAAAAGTAAAACCAGTACGTGTGGGAGCGCTATTGAGCGTTATCGGTTGTTGATCCGCACAGAGCCCGTTAGTGACACATTCATTTTCCGTGCTTGAGTCTCCTACTGCATGGGAGCCACCATTGAGGTTGTAGCGAACATCAAAGAGGCGCAACCATTGCGAAGCGACGGTGATGTGAGGTTCAGAGTTAATGCGATAGGTATCACCCGGTTTGTAGGTGACTCCGTTAATGTTCCATCCCGCAAACGCATAGGTATCGCCGCCGATAATTGTCGTTGCCGCGATGGAATTTGCAGCAGCAAGAGTGAAGTTTGAACCAAAGTTTGCAGAAGTATTGGATGGCAATGTGATTGCGGCGGTAGCAATTCCTTGGTCATATTGAACCGTAATGCTTTTAGCATTCCAGATTGCATATAACGTGACGTTCTCAGCGGTTGTGAATGGGGCGCCGCTAACAACTACGCCAGCAAGCGTTTTCCAACCACCAAAGTTGTACCCAACGCGCGAAAGCGTGCCACCGTTATTTAAGGTGATCCCAGAATCACCGGTGGTGTAGGTGATATCAGAGAGCGTTCCTGTTCCGCCATTTACATCGTATGTAATGGAGTATTGAATTCCACTCCATTGTGCGTAGAGCGTTCTGCTCTGTGAAGTTATATATGGGTTGTTAACGGTGTTACCAGTTGTGCTTTCAGACCAACCACCAAAGGTGTAGCCAGTTCTAGTAAGTCCGGTTCCAGGTGGTAATGAAACGCCTGCAGTTCCGTAAGTGTAAGAATCACTTGCTCGAGCAGGTGTACCACTTCCACCATTTGCGTTATACATAATGGTGTAAACTTCTGCGCTCCATTGCGCGTAGAGCGTGACATTTGCATTTACAGCAAGTGTTGCTACCGATGAAGCAATTACATCAGTAGCGTTTGCGTAACGAGTTCCGCTGCCATCGGATTGCGTGCTCCAACCAGCAAATCGATAACCTGTTTTTGCCATCGCACCCTTGGCAGCAATTGAGTAGGTGGAGCCATGTGTGTAACTGCCATCAGCGGGCGCTTGGCCACCAGTGGATCCATTGCCGTTGTAGAAGACTTTGTAAACGTATGGAGCCCATTGAGCAGTTAATGTAATGGTTGATGAAGGTGAGTAAGCAACTCCATCTATTCCCACCAATGCATTTGACGGATTGTTCCAACCGAGAAAATCATTTCCAACTTTTGTTGGCAGCGGCAAGATGACCGGCGTACCAAAGTTGTAGTTGGCAGTAGTTGGTGTGAGCGTTCCGCCATCAAGCGCATATGTGACGATAAATGGAAGCGGTGTTGCAGTGCCAGAACTTGCACCGCCAGTTGCCGAACCAGTTCCGTTAATTGCTGTTGCCTTGAACTTGTAGGTCGTGTTATTGGTAAGTCCGGTTATTTGACAGCTCAATGGAGACGCTGAAGCTAATACTGTGCAGGTTTTACCCGCGATTGGTGTAACTCCAGTGCTGTCAAATGCTTGTATGGTGAATGAAGTAGCCGGGCCAACAGTTGTGCCACTTGGCGCAACGCCAGTAACAGTTACCGTTGCTGTCGTGTTCCCGGACGAAATGGCGCTTACTGTTGGTGCGCCTGGCGCAACGACAGTCCATTGGGCGTAAAGCGTCGTGTTATCAAAGAAGGTCATCAATCCACTGTTGGAAACGCTCGTGCCTGTTCCATCAGCGGCGGTATTCCAGGAACCAAAGGTGTAGCCCACTCGAGCGAAAGCATTTGCAGTCGCATTCGCAGGCGTGCCACCTGTTATCGACTGAGTCGTCATCGTTCCCGTTGCTGTGCTTTCGTTCTTGTTAAAAGTTACGGTGTAAGGGTTTCCCTGCCAGATTGCGTATAGCGTCGTGGCTGCTGAAGGTGTGTAAGGCGAGGTCAATGCAGATGCAACGGCGGTTGTTGTTGTCGTACCCCAACCTCTAAAGGTGTAACCAGTTCTGGTGAGAGTGCCAACTGTTGGCAGCGTCAAACCCGTAGTTCCATAGGTATAGCTATCTGTGGTTCGCGATGCGTTACCAGTTCCACCATTTGCGTTATAAGAAATGATGTAAACAGCAGGGGTCCAAATCGCATATAACGTGGTGTTTGCAGTTGGTGTGTATGTCGGACCGACCGAAGTAGTACCGGTTGAAGTTGTTGCCCAACCAGAGAAGGTGTGGCCAGCTTTTGCTGGGAGCGGCGAACCGGGAAGAGAGATAGTTCCAATCGATGAAGTTTGCGCAGTTGCGGCAGGTGCAGTTCCAGAACCATTGACGTTGTAGGAAATTCTCGCAGTCCAATTGTTTGTAAAAGTTGTTGAAGCGACATTGCCGTTGCCATATTCATCAACTGCGCCGGCGGAAGGAATTGAGAAAGTCAGGACTCCTTCACTTCCAGATGCCCCTGTGCTATTTGTCGCTGTAATGGTGTAAGTCGTTCCTGATCCAGAGAGCGTTCCTATAGTCCAGTTATTTCCTGTTTTTGTGATGTCAGCTAGGGCAAAGCCGGTAACGCTTGCGCTAAATGTCATAGTGAAAGTTGTTGCAGAGGTTAAAGTTGACCTTCCATTGTTCGTCAAAACATTGTTTGTGATTGTGACCGTTGGTCCAACTGTTTTGATATCAACAGAGAGCGCAGTTGAAGCCGTGCTATTGGTTGTGCCACTTGTTTGGGTGACGGTTACGGAGTAAACGCCTGCTGGCAAAGTAGGGAAGGTGCAGGAATCAGTTGTTGCAGTAGCAACGATGGTGCAAGTAATGGGAGTTCCGGTACCGATACGCGCGGAAAATGTAACTGTTGCACCGATAACGAGCGAGCTGGCGCTTACCGTTGGGGTATCGTCATTTGTTTTATTATCAGTACTAGAAGTTCCCGAATCTGAAGTCGTTGCTAAGTCGACTGAGGTTGGTGTAGCAACAGTAATTCCTGTTGTAACGATACTTCGATTAGAGAACGAGACGGCATCGTTTCCGAAGGTATCCTGAACGGTGTAAAAATCATCACCCGCGGATGGTTCGGTATAAGAGATTGTTGTCATGGCACCAGGAACGATGTTCCGCGCGAGAGTTAAAACCAGAGTCTTTCCACTTGCAGTAATTGATGAAATCGCAACATTGCTACCGGCGCTTGTTACGGTGAAGAGCGAGGGATCAAAATAGGTGCCGCTCATATTATTCACATCGGTGTATGTGAGAGTAAGTGTGCGGCCGTCGCTGCTTAGCGTCTGGGTCGAGATAACTGGTGGCGTGATATCGGCAGCAGCGCTACACGGGCGGGTAAAACCAGGAACCTGAGTGAGATCGTTACCAACGGTGAGAGCTAAAAGTCCAGGTGCGCAGTTAACCCCTTGATTATTTGCACCTAGAGCGAAGCGAGGATTTGTTGCAAATGAAGAACCACCACCACCGCCGGTGAACCACTGGCCATAACCGTTGGAGTTTCCACCACCGCCACCGTAGTAACCGCCACCACCACCACCGCCACCGTAAACAGTTGTTGTGCCAGTTCCCGTATCTCTTCCAACGCCACCGATGCCAAGTGCACCACTTGTTCCACCGTTGCCACTTCCACCTGCGCTTTGGGTACCAGCGCCACCAGATGAGCCATCGCTTGTCGTTGTTATGCCACCAGTTGTGCCACCGCCAGCACCGCCCCAACCAATTGTGTAACAGCAGGAATTTCCAGAGCCATGTGATGAACCACCCGCGGCACCGGCGATTGCAATTCGTGATGAGAGCGCAGTCGTGGTGCGAATATCAGTTGCACCACCACCGCCACCACCGATGATGGCGGAGTTAGTGAGGTCAGTTGCAGTGGTTGTACCGCCCCAACCACCACCATTAAATCCAGGTCTCCCTGCATAACCAGCAAGGACATTTCCAGTTTGCATACCTTGATCACCAACAAAGATGTAGAGAGTTTCGCCTGCGGTTACTGTGAGCGTTCCGGTGAGTTGGCCACCACCAGTTGAATAACCGTAAACACCCCAACCACCCTGGCCACCACGCGCATCCATATTTAGCGATGTCACACCAGCTGGAACAGTCCAGATACATGCGCCAACGGGGAAGATATAAGTCTTTCCATTTGGAGAGAGCATTGGCGAACAATTGGGCAGCGCAACATTTGCAATATTAGATACAACAGAAGTTGCACCTACACCCCAGAGGTTGACACCTGAAATTCGAAAAATGTAATCAGTTTCGTAATTAACAGGGTAGATAGAAAACGGGCTAGTTATTGGCGCTTTATTGTTAAACGTTGTCCAAGTCGTTCCACCATTGGTTGAGAGTTCCACGTTATAAAAATTGATCCCGCCACCATTTTCGGTATCTGTGGGATTACTCCAGGAGAGATCAATTTTCGGACCCATGCTGCCAACACCGGGTGTGGCAACGAGATTTTGCGCAGCGCTAGCCTGCGAATAAATAATCATTGAGTTAGTTGATGGTCCACCAAAATTTCCATGTTGATCAACGGCATATGCGCGATAAGTGCCACCAATTAGCGCAGAAAGCGCCTGGTTGGTATTTCCCCCACCGCTTGTGATTGTGACGCGCCTCCATTGATCTGTCGCAGCACCAGTGATTGACGCTTCATCAGTGACTGTCACTGAAGTTCTCACTAGATAAAGAAATCCAAGCTCAGTGGAGGTTACTGTGCCATTCTGTGTCGATCGTAAAGAAATTGAAGTCCCAGATGTTGTGGTGATCTGTGGCGTTGGTGCAGTTGCATCGATAGTGATGTTATTCAGTGAAGTAGAAGTAGTCGTTGAACTTCCCAGAGTTTGCACCACGCGCGCGTAGTAACTGCCTGAAGGGACAGGCGTTGCTCCAGTTGGTGCAATTGGACACGAGCCGGTTGAAGTTGTGGCGATAAATGTGCAGCTGCCAACTAATGCACCCGTGGAAGTATTTCTTAGTTCGATAGTCACCGTTGCATTTGGAGTGAGATTTGCTCCGCTAAATTCTGGCGTTTGGTCACCAGTGTTGTTATCTGTGCTCGAGGATCCGGTATCTGAACTTGCAACAAGATCAGGTGCATTGGCAGTTGAATTCCAGACTGCATAAAGTGTTGTGGCGCCATTTGCAGGATAATTTGCGGTACCCGCGGCATACGAGGTTCCACTGCCATCTGCTGCGGTATTCCACCCGCCAAAAGTGAATCCAGTTTTAGCAAGAGTTCCGGAGTTTGTGGCGAGAGTCGTGCTTGCAGACGTTTTGGTTGCAGTTGTTGCTGCGGGAACAGTTCCGCTGGTATTTCCATTTCCGTTATACGTGATGACAGAGTTCCATTGCGCATAAAGCGTTCTGGAACCTGTTGAGGTATAAGTGGTTAGCCCTGCGGCGTAGCTTGTTCCGCTCCCATCGGCCGTGGTGTTCCACCCAGCAAAAATGAAACCAGCCCTTACTAATGTGCCAGTGTTGGTGCTCAGGGTGGTGTTCGCGGCGGTACCAATTGCAGTGGTATCTGCAGGAACAACCCCACCGGTATTTCCATTTCCATCGTATGAAATAACGCTATTCCACTGGGCATATAACGTGATCGAATTTACGAAATTTGCAGATGAGCCTGCGTTATATGAAGTTCCAGTTCCATTAGCGAGGGTGTTCCAACCGGCAAAGGTAAAGCCTGCGCGCGTTCCGCTATATGACGATGAGAGAGTGAACGGATTTATAGCTAATTGAGTTACGGCAGTCGGGGCAGTACCACTGCCTGAGTTCACGTTATAGGTAAGCGTGACTGAGTCATAGGCTTTACAAACTCCATAAAGAGAGTCGAGCCAGGCGCCGGTCCATTTACCCATACCCATCAAAATCGAATTCGCTGCGCAGGGGCGGTCGGTGGGCGAGGAGACGGTCGCTGAGTACTGGGCGGTCTGATTTAACCCAGGCGGGGTATTGCAGATCAGGGCAAAGTTGCTCCACCCCTGATGCCTTACACCTGTCGCAACAGTTCCGGCTGGGCAGAAGCTCACGTTTGCCCCACTCGTGTTGTTGTACACCGCAACTTGCGTGGAGTTACTGACAGTGGATTGATCAGCAGGAATTGTCCCGTCATCGTTCAGTGTGCGACAGTAAATTGAATATGGCGCAGAGGCGGCTGTGCTACCTGACCAACGAAAACCAACAACGACAGCATCTGCCGGACAGGAAGACCAACCAGAATCTGAACCGCCGGAAGGATTAATTAACGCAGTGCGTGTTGTGGTTGCGCTTAGCAAACTTGCATTAGCGCTTGGAGCAACGAGGGAAACAATGAGCGATGCGAACGCGGCCGTAAAAAACGAAAGGAGAAAAAAACGCGAAAGTGCGCTGTTTTTCTCGCCGTTAGCCATGAGGAAATTCTAATTATTTTGTGTCATCCACCAGCACTCACCTAAGGGAAAGCCCCACAGTGAAAACGTATTTACGCGGTTAAATCCGTGGCTTGTCCTACGAAAATCGGACGAGTTTTATTGGGTTATTTTGCTTTCTTCAAGTAGTTCAAAATAAACCTGAACTATTGGGGTGCTGCCATCAACTTCTTCGCCAACTCGATTCCAATATGCCAGATGGCTATTTCGAAAATCTTCCGCAGATAAATCTCCCTCATTTTCTGCAAGTGCAAATTCATCAGGCACTTCATTAAATCCGCACACATCAACGCGCGTAACTTTAAGCGTGGCCACGTGCTTACCATCATCATCAATCAGCGCAAGTAGTTCACCCACATGTTCAACTTCTTCACCTTCAAATTCGTATTCACGAAGTAACCCTGCAGTCGCTCGTTTATTTCCGTGAATGACTAAATCAGTTAACTTTTTTCGACTGACCCCGGGGGTGCCAAATTCAATACCGCGCATGCCAGAAACCCTTGGAAAAGCCATATTTTTATCGTACTTCAACCCAGTAGACTTAGTACGTGAAAACGGCGACGGCACAAGATTTAGTCGAGATTCTTCATCGCCGCTACCCACCGGAAACCGCTCAAGAGTGGGATCGCGTGGGGGTAGTGCTTGGGGATTTAACTGGCCCGGCAAGGCGAACTTATTTCGCTGTCGATGTCCTCCCGGAGACTGTGGCTGAAGCAATCGAATGGGGCGCTGATTTTTTCATCGCACATCACCCGCTCTTTCTCTTTGAATTAAATGAGCCAGAACCAGGCGAAGAGCCAGCTCCCATAGCGCCATGGAAAACCGAATTAGCAGCAAAATTAGAGCTTTATGGGCTGGTTTTATTGACCCTCCACACCAACGCTGATGTTGCTAACCCAGGCGTGAGTGATGCTCTTGCTAGTGCACTTGGCTTAATTAATGTTGCCGAAATGCCAGAAGGTTTAGGGCGCATCGGTGAAGTAGTTCGCCCAGTTCCTCTTGCAAGATTTGTCGAGCAGATTTCGCGAAGTATTCCTGTTGGCGCAAATGGCGTTCGCGCAACGGGAGATCCCAATCAATTAATAAAGCGGGTAGCGGTCTGTGGTGGTTCCGGTGATGATCGAATTGAAATCGTGCAGGGGCTTGGAGTTGATGCCTATCTCACCGCCGACCTCAAACATCACCGAGTTAGCGAAGCGCTCGCCGCTGGGGCTCCGGTCTTCATTGATGGCGGCCACTTTGCGACTGAATGGCCCTGGCTGGCCCAGGCAGCTCGCCTCTTGGCAGAGGACCTAGAGGAGTCCGGGTACGCTCAACCCGAGATGAAAATATCGGAGATTTCCACCGACCCATGGCGGGTGCGATGAAGGCGACCCCGCTCGACCAAGAGCGGCTATTAGAGCTTCAGAAAATCGATACCCAAATCCTGCAAGGTGAGCATCGTCGAAAAACCCTGCCTGAGTTGGCAGAAATTAACCGTCTCGCGAATGAAATTACAGATCTTTCCAAGCAACGCGACGAACTAGCCGTCGAGCATGGCGATATCAAAAGAGAGCTCGCCAAGGCTGAGGAAGATGTAGAGCAAGTTCGAGTGCGTAAGGAAAAAGATGAGGCGCGACTTGCTTCAGGCACCGGCAGCCCAAAGGACCTTGAGAACCTCCAACATGAAGTCGCCACATTAGAACGTCGAATCGCAGCGCTAGAAGAGGTCGAACTAGAGGTCATGGTTCGCTTCGACGATGCCGGCCAAGCGATTGCCGTGCTCGCCGAAAAAATCTCTGGAATTGAAAGTGAGAAAGCAGCGCTCGATGCAGTGGCGAGTGTGAAATTAGATGAGATTAAAAATGAACTCACTAAATTACAAAGTGATCGAAAAGATCTCTCCTCAACAATTGATGGAGAGTTGATTAAGTTGTACGAAAAGATTCGAAGCGACCAAGGTGGCATGGGAGCTGCTGAGATTATTCGACGCAGATGCACTGGCTGCCAACTCGACCTCACTGCTGCTGATGCTGCTCGTTTCGCTGCGACAGCCGCTGATGAAGTGATTCGGTGCGAGGAGTGCCGCCGAATTCTTGTGCGAAGTGTGGATTCAGGGCTCTAATGGCTCGTTTTTTGATAGTGGAAGCCGATGGTGGCTCACGTGGAAATCCAGGTCCAGCAGGTTTTGGCGCACTTGTCCGCGATGGCAAGAGTGGTGAGTTGTTACGCGAGATCGCCGAAAGTATTGGCGTTGCATCGAACAATGTTGCTGAATACAGCGGACTCATTGCAGGACTCACCGCAGCGCACGAGATTGACCCTACTGCAGAGATCACAGTGCGAATGGATAGCAAACTTGTTATTGAACAAATGTCAGGGCGTTGGCAGATCAAACACCCAGATATGCGCGAGTTAGCTCTTAAAGCGCGCAATATTCATGATCGCGCACTCATCACCTATCAATGGATTCCACGTGCCGAGAACTCCCATGCAGATTCGCTCGCAAATAAGGCTCTTGATGGAGTGGCTGTTGCGCCACGTCCGCCAAAGAAGCAGATTAATTTTCTTACCGAGCGCCTGACTGGAACCGAGAAGGCTACGACTATTTATTTTGTCCGCCACGGCACGACTGACTTCACACCGAATCGACGATTCTCTGGTGGTGATGGAAATGATCCGGCGCTCAATGCGCTCGGATTGCAGCAAGCGCAGAACGTTGCGCGCGAAATGGCGAAAATCCAACCGGAGATTCTTATCTCCTCTCCGCTGACACGCACCATGCAAACAGCAGCAGCAGTCAGTAACACCACGGGTCTTTCGATCATTGAAGATGATTCGTGGATTGAAATTGCCTTTGGTAAGTGGGATGGCATGACCTTCGAAGATGTGAAGCGGGAGTACCCAGAAGATGCGCAAGAGTGGCTCTCTTCCACCGCTTTTGCCCCTCCTGGTGGTGAGTCATACGACCAAGTGGGGGAGCGAATCGACCCCGCGATTGATGCGCTCGTTGCCGCTTATCCAGAGCGAAAGATTTGTGTTGTTACACATAACGTCGTGATTAGACAGATTGTGCGAATGACGCTCTCAGCGCCAAGCCATGCGGCGTTTCATGTTGATATCGATCCATGCAGTATTACCACGCTCTCGGTTTGGCATCGCGATGGACTTCGAATTTTGCGATCATTTAGTGAGGTTGGCCATCACCGAGGTTCCGAATAGCGGTGGATGAGAACATTCTCTTAGCGCTAAAGATTTTTCTTTCGCCGCTACTCATGTTAGTAGTAACTTTCTTGCAGGCGCGCACCAGCGCAAGTGCAGGTGGTCGTTTTATGGGTTGGCCACTTGTCACGGGGCCCATCATTCTCATCATCTTTCTTCAAGAGGGCGCAGCTTTCGCGGCGAAGACTGCACATGGTGCGCTCTTGGGACAGATTTCGTTAATTGCCTTTGCGTGGAGTTACGCGCTCGTTGCGCTCCGCGCGCCGTGGTACCTCTCTATTGCATGCGCAAGCGTGATGTTCATTGGCTCTGTTTATTTGGTGAGCTTGATTCATATTCCACTCTGGCTCACTTTTATTCTTTTAGTAAGCGCGCTCTATTTAGTCAATAAGTTCTGGCCGAAATATGAACCAATCACGACACCGCTGGCTTCACCGCGCTGGGAGTTGTACCTGCGAATCGCACTCGTCATCGCACTCGTCTTCGTCCTCTCCGAATTTTCACAGACCCTTGGCCCGGCGCTCACTGGCGGTTTCTCGACTTACCCTGTTATTGCAACGATTATGGGAACCTTTAATCACAAGCGTTTTGGGGCAAGTGCCGCAATAAGCCTCCATCATGGGCTGATGCAACGTCTCTACATCACCTCAATAATCCTTGGTGCCGTAGCGATATTCCTCTAGTTAGAATCAAGGCATGTCCGGCACCTCGCTCATCGGCAAAACCGCGCTCATTACTGGAGCAGGTTCAGGTATTGGAAAAGCATGCGTGCAGGCATTTGCAACTGCAGGCGCGAAGGTAATTGCGGTAGATCGAGATGAAATTGCGCTAGCAAAATTGGCGTCAGGACAAGTCACAACAGTGGTGGCTGATTTATCTGACCCAGAGAGATTCTTTCCAGATAATTTAGAGATTGATATTTTGATCAATAATGCTGGAGTGCAGCATGTTTCGCCGATTGAAGAATTTCCAATGGAGCAGGCGGATTTCATGCTCTCGCTTATGTTGCGAACACCTTTCTATTTAACGAAGAAAGCGCTACCGCACATGTATAAAGCTGGGTGGGGACGGATCATTGGAATTTCGAGTATCCATGGCCACGTCGCATCGCCATTTAAATCTATTTATGTCACTGCAAAGCACGGCATGGAGGGTTTACATAAAGCGATTAGCCTTGAAGGTGGCGCACACGGCGTAACTGCTAACACCATCGCTCCTTCTTATGTGCGCACTCCACTGGTGGAAAAGCAGATTGCTAATCAAGCCGAGGTCAATAGCCTTAGCGAAGAAGAGGTAATTGATCAGATCATGTTGGCACCAGCGGCTGTGAAGAGATTGATTGAACCTGAGGAGGTTGCAGCGCTGGCGCTCTTTCTCTGTGGACCAAATTCACAATCAATTACAGGTTCCTCTTTTGGTATTGATAATGGTTGGGTGGCTCGATGAGCCAATCGGCTCCGGTCTGGTTACCAAAAAATATTGAAGAGACAGCGCTATTTCAATTTATTGATCGCACAAAGAGTTTTCATCGCGGTTCAACAACGCGTGCTGTTCATACGTGGTCGATAGAAAAGCCAGAAGAATTTTGGAGTGAACTCTGGGATTTTCTGGGCGTGATTGGCGAGAAAGGTTCGCGCACCTATCTTCCGGTGCAACTTCCAGAATCAAAATTTTTCCCTGATGGCCGCGTAAGTTATTTAGAGAATCTTCTTGCGCCAAAAACAAATGTCTCGTTGGTTGTTGAATCAGACCTAAATAACTCGGGCAGCGTGCTGAGTCATCACGATTTGGTAGAAAATATCGGCAAGCTAGCTACCTATTTGAAGGGTGCAGGAGTTGGCGAAGGCGAGCGGGTAGTTTCCATTCTCCCCATCAGCTTTGAGGTCCTCTCCTTTCTCCTTGCTGGGTTTGAGATTGGCGCGACAGTTGCTGGCGCCTCTCCTGAATTTGGAGATAGCGCCATCATCTCGCGCTTTAGTCAGCTAGAGCCGAAAGTCCTTTTCGCGACTACTAGCTATCAATGGAATGGAAAGATCTTTAATCGACGAGAGACGATTGAAAAAGTGTTGGCAGCGATTCCGAGCATCACACATGTAATTCTCACCGATGGCAGTGAGCAAATTACAGCGCCTGCGAACGTGCAGATGAAATTTTGGAGCGAATTGACACCTTCTGGTTCGTTAACCCTTACTCGTCGACCATTTGATCATCCCGCTTATGTGCTTTTTACTTCGGGAACGACGGGAGTTCCCAAAGGGCTAATTCATCGCTCGGGTGGAGTAATGCTCAAGCATTTACTGGAGCAGAAATTACATT
>Ga0209358_10000918_pt1 | contig 24630 bp, 15 predicted proteins | sample LauGreFa1BDMLBSN_2_FD_187574 | JGI IMG/M metagenome (GOLD analysis project Ga0209358, IMG submission 187574) | Freshwater lake microbial communities from Lake Michigan, USA - Fa13.BD.MLB.SN (SPAdes) (version 2) | ecosystem: Environmental > Aquatic > Freshwater > Lake | place: Lake Michigan, USA...
CCTAAGCCTCCACCTCCACCACCTCCACTAGTACCACCACTACCGCCTCCGCCAATAGCAACTATACTAATACTACTAACCCCGCTAGCGGGGCAAGTCCAGGTATAAGTTCCAGGAGTGGTCCAACTAACCTGCCCAACATTACCAGTTTTATAAACTGCTAAGTTAAACGTTTGTTGAACAGATTGATTTTCGCCATCTGTCATTAACAGAGTTATGTTATAAATAGCTGTATTTGTAGGTATAATACCAGGATTGCCAGTAATTTTAGCTGTACTAGTATTAAAAGCAAGGGTTCCAGGCAAATTACTTGATACTACCGTCCAAGTAATACTAGAGTCAGTACTATAATTTATACTTAGCTCAGCAGGTAAATTTTCTAGTATAGGTTGTAAATCTGCAGAAGTTGTAAAACTTGGTAGTGAACTAAATGGTATATTAAATACACTACTTAATATATTATCGGTATTATATACTGTTAAAGCGTAAGTACCAGAACTTAGTGCAGGAGTTGTAAAAGTTAAATAAGTAGTATTAACAACGGTTGTTGTCATTGGTACATTGTTTATTCTTACTGTAGCGCCACTTCTAAAATTAGTTCCATTTACACCAATAGTTTCACCACCAATTGTATTAGCCACTAATATATTATTTGCAGCTTGGGGATATACTAATGAAGTTACTGTTGCTCTTTCTAAAGTACTGTATATTTGGAAATTGCGCTGAATTGACTCGGTGCTATTAGCCACGGTTATAGTAAAATTATAAACTGTAGCTGAACTATTAGTAGGAGTTCCTGTAATATAGCCTGTACTAGAATTTAAACTTAGTCCAGGAGGTAATGCTCCGGCAGTAACCGTATAAGTTGCTCCTTCTGAACCATCGGCATCCACTTTAAAACTATAGGCCTCACCTTTAGCAGCATTTGTTATACTACCTGCTGGTGTAACCCAGGTAAGCGGAATTATATTATAACAATCAATAGAAGAATAGTTATTACCATTAATTATTATAGGTATTGTAGCTGTACCGTCTACAGTACTTATTTGTTTAGACACACTGCCATCAGCAAATGTAACGCTACCACCATTGATTTTTATATTTAGTTCGGTATTTATCACATTGCCATAGTCACTTAGATCTGCTTGATTACAAGTTAGTATAGTACATTGACCTGCTGTAATTGCATTAATATTTGTACCAGAATTTTGCACTGCAGTTAGTGGGCTAGTAGGTACTGTAAAGTTACTAGTATATACGCAATTACCTTTTACTACTCTAACATTACTCAACCATCCACTATAATAGGTGCCCCAAGTTTGACTATACCCAATTGAAAAGTATGCGTGATGATCAAAAATATTATGAGTGCTTGGTACTGAACTATTTAATACACCGTCTAAGTACCATTTTAATCCACCATTTTGTCTAACCAATGCCCAATGATGCCATAAATTATCACCTGGAACATCTGAAACAGTTTTAAAGTCAAAGGTACTTGTAGCACCTCCAGCTATGCCAGTGCTTAATCTTAAACAAAGTTTGCTATCACTGTTTCTAAAAATTTGCCAGCCAAAATATGCGTCACCAGTTTTATGTCCTATAATTCCACATAGATTAGACTGCGTAGAAAAAGCCACATTGTTAAACATCCAGAACTCAACACAAAAATCGCCGGTTCCAAAATCAAAACCTGTAGAATTAGGCGCACTTAATCTACCTGCAGTAGCTACTGCCCATGAAGTACGTAAACTATAACTAGTATTAGCTCCAAATGGTGACCAAGTAGACACGCCAGCATCGTTAAACAGTCTAGTAGGTAATCTATTATTAGTATTAATTATTAGATTGGTGTTAATGGGTGTTCCGGTATAATTATACGTTGCAGAACTAAACAATACTTCTACGTTATCTGGTACATTTGAATCATAAGTATAGATATTGTTATAACCATTATGAACTTGACTATCTGCTGTACCTCCGGTACTCCATGGCTGTGCACCACTTCTAGTAGCTAGATATATTCTTCCGGTACTATCTATACCGTACCCTCTAACATCTAAACTGGTAATTTTTTTAACGGACCAACCTTGATTTGGTATAAATATTATTTCTGCAATACGATTAGTTTGAAATACTAATAATCTATCACCATCTGAGTTCATAGGTAAAAACATTTTAGGCATATCGTCTACCGTTGCCCAAGATATTACGCTATGAAAAATTAAATTATTATCATCCGTGCTATCTATTTCATAGGTTAGCCAAGTACGTTGTTTATCATTAGCTAACCAACGTTCGCTTCTAAAGAATGGCTGACTTTTTTCTACGTTGCAAAATGTTATATAGTACTTGCCACTTTTTACAAATACATGTGGCTTTATAAACCAAGAATTTGTACCATAATCACTGTAGTTTGTTGTACTATCTGAACATACTTGACCATATGTTCCAAAAGTATCACCTACATTAGCATAGGTTAAATTACATATACTATACTCAATTGTTCCTTTAGATTGATCCCAAACAAACCTTCTAGGAGCCAAAGATGCTGAGGTATTGTAGTGGCTGCTATAAAATACTTTTCGTTTTGAATTATTTGGTATAAAATTACTGGGGAACTGATTTATTACATTACTATATCCACCCGTTATTGATGGCAATAAAGAAGAAGTGATTTGTGTACCACTGGCTAAGGTATTCATACCTACAACTTGTACCGTATAAGCGTGAGTTCCGCCATGTACCTCTAAAAACCAGCTTCTGCCAAAATCATCGTTACCTAATACAAAGTGCTGTAATCTGTCATTATAAGTAATTTGAGTAATTCCAGGTACGGCAGAATTAAAACTTGTCCAAACTATAGTTGTGCCATAATAATTTTGATCTAAAGCTATCCATTGATTATCATCACGAAGTATGGCTGGAACTAAATATTTATCATCAGTAGTAGTTCTATAGCTGGCGCTAAGATCTAAATCTTGTCCTATCCATATATCTTGACGCATATTAGTAGTGGTCATATCTCTAGGATAGAAAATATATGTATAATCTGTTAATTGATTATAAAAAGTTCTTGATTGAATAGCATTATAGTCTAAGAATAGTAGCCAGGGATCCCAGCTACCTATTCTGCTTGGCCAATTTTGTCTACTGTCTGAATAAGATATGCCAAATTTATTAGTAGTTAATATAATTGGCCAGTCATACCAGTTAGGGCCTGCACTAACGCTTATAGTTTCATCTGTAGTACTAGTTGGTGTAAAAAAGAAACCAGGTATTCCGTCCTCTGGAGTAGCTATAGCTTCTAAAGTATCTTTATCAAACGCTAGATTATTAATATATACCCTATTGCGTTTTGGGTTAGGATCTTCAATTACACTACCCCAAAGATAAGGGTTAATAATATTAGCTAATAAAGGCATATTTAGCTCCAAAACGGTTGTTGAATTGTAGTAGTTGAAATAATTGTAGGTATCTCGTCTACCATTCCTTCTGCATTTAGTACTTCTAAATCTACTAATAAATTATTATTTTCTAGGTAATAATTTGTATCTGCAATAGCTCTAGCTCGTTCTACTTCTAATATACTATCTCCAGCAATTATCGCATCTGAACCAGTATACGTGCTACCTATAATAGGTATAGCTGTTCTTCTAACTACGGCCCTTGATGCCGCCACTATATTTAAAAAATGAATATTTTCAAATAGTAGGTCTTTTTCCTCCTGCACATCTATAGACAGTAATTGCCCTAAATCTGCAGATAGTTTAGGTGTGGTTTTATCTCGTGAAACTTTTAATGTATCAAGCGAATAGGCTAGTCCAAAGTATTCCTGCTTGCTCATAGCACTAAATGGGCACTAATACTTGGTTGCCCTGCTCCTGTAATTGTAAATGGTACCACTAAGTTTCCACTACTGCTTGTAGTAACAGTAATATTTGTAGCACCATTACTAAATTGTGCATTAGTACCGTTTATTACTAGTTTTACATTTTGTGCTACTAGTGTATTAGCCAAAGAATTTCTGGCCGTAATACTTAGGGACGTATTAATAGGGGTGCCACTATATACATAACTATCTTGTAGCGCTCTAGCCTTAATAGAAATAGGACTATTGGGTATATATTCCCAGATCATATTATATCCGCCGTTACCATTATTATATTCATATCCACCGGTAGTATTATCATAGTAGTTATTAGCACCACTTGTAGCTATCCAAATTCTACCTGTAGAGTCTTGTGCTATTGATCTCATAGATATACGATCTTCGTCGTGCCCTATCCATCCTAGTTCGGTATCAAAAGTTAGCGTAAGTATAGAATCTAAGCGAGAACAAATTAGTTGGGTTCCTGCACTATTAATAGGCATAACATATCTAACTGCATAACGTGTTTGAGGCCAACTATATGTGCTATGATAAGTTAATTGATCGTCATTTTCTCCGCTACCAACTAAAAATGTAACCCAGGTTTCATTAAGCTCTCTGCGAGTATATGCTGTTCTATAACTATAGTAACTAGGAGTAGATCTGTCAACAAACATATAAGTTAGATAAGTTTGTGCTCCTACAGTAAACACATGTGGCTTGTAGTACCAGTTATTATATATTGTACTATGCCAAGTAGGTTCATAACGTACAGTTCGTTGATAGTTATAGTGATATTTTCCTTGCGGATATATAACAGTACAACGCTTAACATCAAACTGCTGTGTTACAGGATTCCAGGTAAATCTATGAAAAAATACGTCCTTATACTCATCATTTAGCTGAAATGTACTGTCGTGATTATTCCAACCACCTTGGTAGAATACTTTTCTACGATCACTAGTATGTACAAGATTACTAGGATATTGATAATGCCACTGTGATACTCCTGGGTGAACCCAGTCGAATACTTGATTGGCCTGATTTCCTGTGCTGACTTTATGTGCTTTAATACCTTGATTAGATTCGTTTAGCTCTAGGAACATGGCGGAACTGTCACCATTAATACCTAAAAAGAATAAGTTATTCTTATAGAGTCCAGTTCTATCTCCGCTTGCAGTAGTCCAGGTTGGGCCTGCACCAGTTATCCTTAGTTTGCCCAGTTTAGGTCCTATGCTAGTAGTATTATAATCATGCTGTATACCATACCACTCATTAGCTGCAAAAGGATCTTCGTAAAATAGTATAGTATTAACAGCTTGGCTTAATGCTTGAAATTGTGGTATATTTGTTAAATCATACCCATTCCATACAGTTTGTTGCCCAACATTACTAGTATACGTATAGTAAATACCTATATGAATTAAACCTGATCTACATACTACATTGTGCCGACCTGGTAATCTTTCATAATCTAAGCTAGCAAACCATGGTTCCTGATGCCCGACGGCAGCCCCAGTATCAGTATTGGCAAATTGCTGCGCATAATAATACTTTCCATTAGTTATCATGTATGGGTTTTGATAATAACCAGGATTGGTAGTGGGCTCACGTAAATTAACGTCTTGACCTAGAAACCATTCATTAGAACGAGAACGTAATGTATCCGTATCATATGCTTGGTTTTGTATAAAGATCCTGTTCTTTGATAGATCAGGATCTTCTATAACATATTGACCTCCAGTAGCATTTGTTTTAATGCTAGGTACTATTATTCGTGAAGTCATATTATGCCACCGTAGTTGATGATATTAATGCTTGTCCTGGACCTGTAATAGTAACTGGTGTAGTAGTTTCAGCTACAGAGCTAGTAACTAAATTTAATTTAGTGTAGCCGCCTGCAAAAGTCAAATTATTACTTTTAACAGTTAATGTTAATTTGGCAGCTATTCTATTTCCAGCTATATCATAAGCACTTACTAATATATTAGTATTTGTAGGAGATCCTAAATACTCAAAGGTATTGGTACTACTTGCTACTGAATTCTGAAAATTAATTGTTACTTTATACGGTGTACTTTCTTTTAGTACATGTACTTCAACAGTACCTAGTCCACTAGTACGGACTCCTGCCCACAACCTACCAGTATCATCTACAGCAAATCCTCTGCTACGAATACCACTACCCCATGTAGGCTGCCAACCACCGCTAACGGTCATTGTACCTCCTGCTGTGCCGGTAATAACTCCAGTATTACTACTATCAACATTAAAAGTAAAGGTATCGGCGCTAGGTACTGATACTACTGTATAAGTACCAACTGGTGCATTAGTGCTTGCAGTGGCTCCGCTAGTAGTTATATCAGTGCCTACAGTTAAACCATGATTTTGTTTTGTAACGGTAACTTTTGCATAAGTACCACTACTAACGTAACTCCAACTAGTAGCATTCCAACTAAATGGTGTAAATGTCCATACAGCTGTATTGGCTGTACTAGCAATAACAATTTTTTCGCCGGTTTGTGTATATGGCATCCAGCTTAGTGGAAAATCACTAGCACTTTCAAAAGTTACGGCGCTGTGAAAGGTTAAATTCTGGTCGTTGGTTCCGGATCCAATCGTAAAAGTAAGCCATGTTCTAGCTAATCTTGTTGGAAATCTAGCCGTATTACTGTAATAAAATTTATCGTTACTGCAAAATGTTATGTAGTTTACACCGCCAACTGTAAATTGATGTGGTTTTATCCACCAACAATTATAGCCAAAAGCATCATAGTTATTTGCAGTAGGTAGTGCACCATATGTAGTAAATGTAGTTCCAGCAGGATAAGTTACTACACAATCAGTTGCTACAGCAGTGCCGCCTTCCATATCAATTACAAATCTCATAGGAGCAAGTACAGTTGCATTATAGTGACTACTATAAAATATTCTGCGTGTTAAACTCTCTATTCTAAGATTGCTTGGTGCCATTATAATTCTATCTGCCAATGCACCTGTTGGTTTTGTAGCGGCTAATACAGTGGTTTCAGTTGCGGTGGCATTTTGCAGAGCATATTTTCTTACGTAATATGGTGATCCTGAGTTAGCCGCGCCTGTAGCAGCAGTAGCAGTATCTACATGCACAACCCAAGCAAATTGATTGGTAGAATCTTTGCCTATAAAGTATTTCCAACCACCACCTAGAGGCCCTTGTATATAAAAGGGTCTACTAGCTGCAGCTGTATTTTTAAAATAAGCATATGAAGTGGTATTATTATCTTGAGTGGTATAATCATACCCCTGTATCATGTTAAAACTCATACCACAGTTAGCATAGGCAGCACGCCTGCTTTCATGCTCCATACCCCAGGCCCTATAGGTAGTTGCTTGCACATTCATAGTACCTGCGGCTGTACCTGTAGGAGCTTGCCCAACTACAAATTGGAAACTGTTAGCATCAGTGGCTTGAGTAATTACAAATGTGCCATTTGGTGGATATACGCCACCTGTCATTGAGGTGCCTGTAACTACTATAGTATCACCATAATATAAGCCATGATTGGTTTGATTAACCGTTATGGTTGTGCCACTATAACTCCAGCTAGTAGCATTAAAGTTTACTGATTGTGTTTGTTCAAATAGGTGTACATAATATGAAACATCTTGTGTTCTAAAACTCATGCCACGTTTAGACATGTCAAAACCACACCACCAATCACCATATTGATGATTAGTGTCACTAGTTCTAGGATATGTACAAATTATTCTATTTTGTAAACTTTTCCAGTTGCGGCGAGGCTTGTAGTTTACATAGTCTAAGCTAACCGACCACAATTCAACTATTCCTGGTAAAGAATATTGATCATTATTACCGCTAGACCAGCAATTACCGTCCATATACCCAGTTTGCATTGGTGTATAATTATCATAGGCAACTGATTCGCTAGTAGTATATAAATTAGCACGATTTTGCCACATAAACTGCTCAGTAGATCTTGGAGCTAATGTGGTATAGTCATAACCATAAGTATCAATAAATATTCTATTTTTACTAGTATCTGGATCCACCCAAAGTGAAGGAAACCTATTTAAAATTCTTGATCGTGATATTAGTGGCATAGTACTTCCTTAATTGGCTGGTGGGGTAATTTGCTGGTCGTTTGGATTATTTACCGGAGGTGGCTCTACCTCTGGTATATCGTAATCATACCTATGTTTTTCATTTTCCCACCAAGATAATGCATCTTGTTCATTAGCCCAACTAACTTGTTCACCAGTACTAGTTGGCTTAAATGGCTGAACTATTATCAGCCTATCGTCTTTATATATTTCTAAAACATTATTTGTAAAATTGGTAGTAATCATTTAAGACCTTACATATAAAAAACTAATAACTAAATCAGATCCTGCCACTGAAGATCCTACGCTAGTTATATCGACTGTTATAAAGTCGCCTTCGGCGATAGCTAAATTTACATTATTAGTACTAGTATAAGCATTTGCTAAAATAGTTACTGTATTTATAACGGAGCCATTCTTTTTAATATCGGCTACAATATTGGCTCCAGCTGGAGCCGTTATAATTTGCGCACTAATTTTTGTAATATTACCATTGCCTAATATCCACCATCTACTTGTTCCTATAGAGGTGCTGAGTATACCTGGATAATTAAAATGGCGCTCTAAGCTAGGCGTAGTTCCTGCTATGCCTTGAACACCTCCGCCACTTGGGCCTTGTATACCTTGGAATCCTTGAATACCTGTGATACCTTGTACACCCGCTCCTGTTGTTCCTTGTACTCCAAAACTACCCTGTATACCCTGTATACCGGTAACACCTTGAATACCACCATAAGGTAGAGCATTCCAATTTGCAACGCCATTACCTATTTTAAATTTATTAGTATCTGTTTCAACTGCTAGTTCTCCCTGCGCAAGCACAGGGTTTGCTGTAGTCCATTCTGCAGCAATACCTCTTCTTAACTGTATTTGTACAGGCATATATTTCTCTCTAACTATTGTGTGACGCCGCCAGCATCAAAAGCTGTAATTCCACCGTAAATACTGTTAGGCAACCCGCCGTCTAAGTTTAATACAACTGAGCTTCCGCCACCGCCTCCACTACCTGCAGGCCCTTGAATACCTTGAATACCTTGCACACCGTCTTGTCCTACATATCCACCAATTCCTTGCAATCCCAAATAACCTTGTATACCTACAGCACCTTGTGTTCCTATAATGCCCTGCGTACCCTGAGAACCTGATCCAGTTATTCCTTGTACACCTACGGCACCTTGAGCACCGGTAGCACCTATAATACCCTGCACACCTTGTGTACCTGATCCGGTTATTCCTTGTACACCTACAGTACCTTGAGCCCCAGTAGCACCTGTAGTACCCTGAATACCTTGTAATCCTTGAATACCAGTGGTACCTTGAGCACCTATATCACCTTGAGCACCAGTAGTACCTGTAGTACCCTGAATACCTTGTAATCCTTGAATACCAGTGGTACCTTGAGCACCAATAGTACCTTGAGCACCAGTTGCACCTGTAGTACCTTGAGTACCTAAAAATCCTTGAATACCAGTGTTACCTTGTATGCCTATGGCACCTTGAATACCAGTGTTACCTGTAGTGCCTTGAACACCTAATCCACCTAATACTCTTATCTGTATAACTACTCCGGTTGCAGGAGCAGTAGCAAATACTACATAAGGATCACTTATCCCATAATCCACACTAGGAGTTTGGGTTATACCATTTTCAATAACTAGTACGTTATTTAGGTTTATTCCGCTACCTATTTGATAGCTAGTGGTTGTGCCATTACCAGTAAAAGTATAGGTTTGATAATTTGCTGATATACCTTGTGCGCTGGTACTTACGCTGCTAAAAGTTATAGATTTAGGACTTCCGCTGGGATTAGTAGTTATTGATATTCCACTGCCAGCTATAAATTCTATAGTATCTAACCCAGTAGCTACTAAATCTGTTTGTCCATCTACTTGCCAAGTTTTAAAAGTAGAATTCATTCCTACTTTTACGGCACCACTACCTAAATCAGTTATATCAAAACCACTGTCAGTATCAAATCTAAGAGCCGTAACATTGTTAATATTATTGCTAACACTATTGGTGCTATCAATTAAACTAACTTGAACTAAGGCTCCGCTGGTACCTTGAGTACCTGCAGTACCTTGAGTACCTGAAGTACCTTGAGTACCTTGAGTACCTACTGTTCCTTGAACGCCCTGAGCTCCTAAACTATCTATAGTATTGTCAGAGTTTTTATAAAAAAGTAATCCGTCTGTATAGTTAATTGCTAATTCACCATACTCTAAGTCAGCAGCAGCAGGAGCTTTGCCGCTGACCGAACTTTTTTTCAATTTAAGCAAAGATGCCATTATTTATTTCCTAAAAAGGAATATAATTATATAACTATATTAGTATGATCCACCATCTATTTCTGATATAGTTACGTATCCGCTAGTTACACTAAAATTAGAAGTGCTAAAACTTGCTAGGCCTTTTACAGCTACTCCGCTGCTAATTCCGCCTGTAGCAACAGGTATTGAGCTAGAGCTAACGGCTGTAACTAGTCCTTTTCCATTAACTGTAAGAACTGGTATGCTTGTACTAGAACCAAAGCTACCTACATTACTATTTACAGTTGCTAATGTTATAGCGGCATCTACTGTTGCCGTACCATCTACACCAGTAAATGTACCTGTTACATCACCACTTAGTGTAAGATTACGAGCTGTTGCCCATTTAGTAGCAGTATCAGCATTACCAGTTAAAGTACCTGTTACATCGGCATATATTCGTTTGTTAAAATCCCAGCTATTATTTGCACTATTGTATAGTATGGTTGCTGGAGTTGAAGGGCCTAATATTGTTAGTCCTGCTCCGTCTGATTCCGCTGCATTAGCTGAATCTTTGGCTAAAGTAATATTTTTATCACCTATTGCAACTGTTGTACTATTAACAGTAGTTGTTGTACCTTGTACTGTTAAATTACCTGTAATTGTTGCATTACCAGTAACATTAACATTTGATGCAGTAATGTCATCACTATTTAGTGTACCGTTTACTGTTACGTTATTAAATGTTACGTTAGAAGTTGTACTAACAGCTTGGCCTATTGCTATAGTAACCTGATTATTACTTACAGTAGTTGTTACGCCTGTACCAGCATTAAATGTTAGAGTGTCACTACTTAGTGAAACTGAATCTGAATTTGTTCCATCAGTAATACTAAGTGAAGTACTGATGTTTGCTGTACTTACTGATGTTAATCTACCTTTGGCATCAACAGTAAATGTAGGTATTTGTGTTGTACTACCGTAATTTCCAGCTGTAACACCGGTATTAGCTAATGCTACTGTTGCGTCTACATTTGCACTACCATTAACACCAGTAAATGTACCTGTTACATCACCGCTTAGTGTTAAGTTTCTAGCTGTTTGCCATATAGTTGCTGTACTAGCATTACCAGTAACATTGCCTGTTAGATTTCCAACAAATCCACTAGTTGCAGTAATAGTAGTACCAGTTATTGCTGCTGCAGTTGTAGCACCAATAATAGTTCCGTCAACTGTACCACCATTTATGTCAATATTACTAAAACTGCTACTTCCGGAGCTAGTAATATTACCAGTTACGTCGCCGGTTACATTACCAGTTAAATTGCCTGTTACGTTACCTGTTACACTACCAGTTAAATTTCCACTAAATCCTGTGCTTGCTGTAATAGTAGTACCGGTGATTGCCGCAGCCGCTGTAGCACCAATTATAGTGCCGTCAATATTACCACCATTTACATCAATAGTAGCAAATATACTAGTACCGGTACTAGTAATATTACCTGTTACATTACCTGTTAAATTAGCAGTAATAGTACTTGCACTAAAATTTCCGTTAGAATCTCGTTTAACTAAAGTAGATGCTGTGTTACTATTAGTAGCAGCATCTATCATATCAGTATAGCGCTTTCCACCTATAATAACGTGATTTACTGCATTTCCATTGGTTTCGATGCCCATACCTATGTATAAGCGATCTCCACCATTTGAACCATTATCTGCTAGTGCACTGTATGCTAGTTCTCCGGCGCCTAATACTGCAGGATTACCTCCTACCTCACTGCGTTTAATTCGTAAAATAGAAGCCATTATTATTCCTCTTAATATTGTCCTGATTCAATAATTTGCTTTTCTAACAAATTACCGGCAGCCCATTTTTGTGTTCCACTATTGTAGACTAGCAAACTTCCATCTGCTAAATTTGTTAAATCTACATCTTCCATCATATCAATAGTTTTAACAGTAATTCCTTGTATACCAATTAATCCTTGTGTTCCTTGCGGCCCTTGAATACCTTGTATACCTTGACTCTGTTCATATCCATATCCTTGTACACCTTGTGTACCTTGCGTACCTTGAGTACCTTGAACGCCTTGTAAGCCTTGTATACCTTGTATACCCTGACTCTGTTCATATCCATACCCTTGCACACCTTGCGTACCTTGGACGCCTTGAATACCTTGTATACCTTGAATACCTTGTATACCTTGAATAGTGGGACCTATTGATCCCGCTATAATAGCATACGAGCTAGTACTTTCAACTACTACGGTATTATTACTTTCTGTGGTTATAGTATCTAAGGCTTTACCGCTCTCTACTACAAGTGTTTGCGATTTATCTACTATAACTGTTGAAGTAGTCATCTTACTACCTCTTTAATTAATGAGATATTTCCGCCAATAAGTGGTATAATTTCTCCATCTAATCCGGTTAATTCTAGCCCATATATAGCTGTAGCAAACGTAAAATTTGTTGTATCAGCAGCACTAATAGTAACGCTAATTACTTTATTTACATTATCTATTATTATTCCACCGCCAGCTGAACTAGTTAATTCCTTGATAACGGTCGGACTACTAATATTTTCGCGAATTTGAAATACAGCAGTAAAATTATTTAGGGGAATAGGTAGATTATAACTAATAGTTCCACCACTAACATAATTAGAAAAATTAATACTATTTATGTTATTTATAGCTATAGTATTACTAGTTACGTTGCTAGCTAGGTAGAAATCATCTTCACTGGCTTGATTGATCTGAGTCATGCCTAATACATCAGTTACTCGAAATCTCCAGCCATTTGGTATATCATGTGTGCCATTGGTTGTAATAACGCAAGGAGCAGTTTTACTAATACTGCTTATAGGTATATATCCTTTAGTTTGAGCTTCCCACCTAAAAGTTTCCCTAAAAGTACTGCCTTGGTATATTCTAAGATTGATTCTTGCTGGACTAATACTCATGTTTGATCCTTCTGAGTAACTAGTGTGGCGAGTCTTTTGAAGTTGTCTAGTTCAGTAGTAAGACTTTCTATCTCTTCTCTTAACTTATTATTTTCTATGTTAAGCTTACTAATCTGCTTATTAAGCTCTATGATTTCTTCTTGTAATTTACCTAATTCTATGCTAAGAGTGCTATTTTGTGTACTCATACGTTCTATTTCTTTATGCATAATGCTTATAATATCGCTCTCAGCTTTTGTGGTACGCCAGTCTCGTATTAGTTTTTGTACTCCCATTACCAAAGCAATAAGTGCTACAGATAGTAAGGAGATAGTTTGTAAAATACCTTGGTTTTCTAAATCCATTTAAAAATTCTCCCAAAATATATCTGTAGAAATTTAATACATTATAGCAGAAAAGCTAGCTAAATTCAACTAAAAAAATATTATGCCTATACAAATTATGTTTTTGGAAATTTATTTTTTACATCAAGCACGGTAGTATAAAATTTTCCTTGTTTAGCATTTTCGCCAAACAATCCTTGATCTATATCATGCCAAAGAGCTCCAAACTGTTCGCGTATTGCAGGATACTCTAAGTACCTATTAAAATCATAATTAAAGTCATTTTCTTGTGCGGATATACCAACTATTTTTCCATTCTGTACCTTTTTAGATTCAAAATCTAATAAAGGTTGTGGCACCTCTAGTATGCTGTTACCAAATAACAGCATACTATTAGGATTTTCGTTTGTAGATATATTTTGTAGTATTTTGCCTTGTTGATTATATATAATATAATGCTTCATCGTTTTAATTCCGTTAAGCTCATAAATGAATTTCCAGCATATACAGTTGCTCCTTGCAAGTTACCTATAATTAAAGCATAGTAATTTGGTATTCCTGCTGTAATTCCAGTATCAACTATACTATTACTAGCGACTTCTTCACCTTGTATTCTATAGGCAGAGGTTTGGGGACTTGTATTATTTACATCACTATGACTACCTATATAAAATAATCTAGTATTAGTCCAGGTACCACTTTGGTAGACTAGTCTCCACAATTCTATTAGATTGCCCTGATAATAAGGACTAAAATATTGAGTACTCCAATTAATTAATATTTTACTTTGATTAGTAGGTGTTATAACTAAACTACTATCGAAGGCAAGACATCTAGTATTTTCTGGCCATAAATAACCAAAAGTAGTATTATCGTTAAAAAATGATAGTATTCTATATCCAGGTCTTTGTGCCGTTGTAACGTTTGTAACCTGATTAGCCTGAATCATGCCAGTAGTGATTAAATTATCTGCTGTAAGGGTTTTACAAGTTATATTTCCATTTATTGATAGTACATTACTTTCTGTACTAAAATCTATTGCGGGCGGGTTAGCTCCAGTTCCTGTAAGTCTAAAAAATATGTGATTGTCGGCTTGGCGTCTTAAAAATATATTGCTATAGTTTGTTTCACTTAGTGTTAGGCCATGATGTCCTGGTGTAGGGCCAATATTTGCTCCAACTTGTACTTTATAGTTAGTTGTAGTACCGCCAGTTAAATTACCACGAATAGTTACATTATTAAATACTGCGTTTCCAGCCTTGCCTATTGCCCAACCTGTAGTGCTGTTACTGCCATCTACATTTCCTGTAGTTTCATCAACTGTTCCATCAAAATTAGCAGAAGCTATAATATTACCAATTAGTGCATTAGTAATAGCACCACTATCTATGTAGGTAGTTGATTGGTTTTTTAATATTTTACTTATCCAAGCAAGAGCACCCGTTGCTATACTACTATTTGTACCTGTGCCATTACTTAATACCAAATTATTACTAGCATCTTTAGATAGTACTACCTTACTATTTGCAATTACAGTATTAACTCCTGTACCGATTCCAGCTATTTGTCCGCTGGTAGAATCAATAGTAATTTTTGTATTTGCAACAGTTGTACCTGCTCCGCTTGAAACGCCTTGTATTTGACCATTAGTATCTACACTAGTTTTATTAGCATCTAGTGCTCCCGTATAGCCAAGTCCACCTATAGTTACTTGTCCACCACCACCGCCAGTTAATGACCCATTACTAGATATGCTAATACTTGAGTTATTTAGTGCCGATGGATAAGTATTACTTATATTGGCCCAATCGAGTGGAACGCCACTACTAAAAATAACCTGTCCAGCATTATTTTTAATAGTTAAACCAGTAGTATCTATCTTGTCTGCCACAATAGAACCGGTTTTAATATTAGCACCATCAATAACTGTTTGACCAGCTGTTGATAAGCTAGTAAACGTAACTAGACCGCTAAAGCCTATAGTTGTTTGTGGCGTTCCAAACTGTAGGTTTACTCCACTACTACTATTTCCTCCAGCAGTATCTTCAACAGCAGTATATGTAGTTGCCCAATATTTTGTGCCATTGCTTGGATTATATGTAGGCGCTTGTATAGACCAAGTTCCATTAGTTGCAAACGATCCGCCACTAAACGTTCCAGTAGTAAATTGATAACTTGTAGCAGTTGGTGCAGATAAAGTAGTAACGCTATCTGCTGTAGCCGACTTATAAAATACATATCCAGTAGCTGTTCGTTTTCCGTCTGTTCCTATACCATCTGTAACTATTGCAAAAGTTACAGTTTTTTGATACGAATTACTTCCTTCGGTAGCCGTAACAGTTGCCACTACACTTGATGTACTATTGGGCGTTATTGTTATCGACTGAGTAGTTGCCGTTGCGGGAGTACCGCCGCTTACAGCCCAACTATAGGTAGGGCTAGTTAAGTTTTGAGGCGTTGCACTTAAAGATATAGTTGCAGGCGTATATACAGTCCCTGCCTTTTTAATGGTACCACCTGTGCTGTTAATATCTACAGATTTTACAGATGTTCCGTCGGCACCTTTATCACCATCGTTAATAATAGTAATAATTTCTTCGTCTATTTGAGTAGTAGTTCCACCGGCTAAATATGCTCTTACTCTGACTCCTTTAATATTATTTGGAGTAGTTGGCACAGTAAAAGATCTACTACTTTCATTGCTGGTACTAGTTACTACACTAAATGCTGTCCAATTAGTTCCATCAACGGTGCCGTCTATAATAAATCTACCAGCATATAAAACTGGAGTAGCATTTCCTATAGTTTGATATAGTGTAGCTGTTAGAGAAGCCGGAATAAGTGTCTTTGCAGGACTTGTTCTAGCAATCGAGCTAGGGCTAACGCTTAAACTATAAATTATATTATCTCTGCTTGGAACTATAGTTGCGTCTGTACTTAGAGTTACTTGTACGCCACTATTAGTAAGTACATAGGCTGTTATTCTGTAGACAGTAGCTTGTGTTAGTGTGCCACCCCACTGTGCTAGAGTCACTGTAGTTGTTCCGCTTATAGCGCCTGGAGTTAAAGTGTCTCCGCTAACTTTAGTAATAGTTAAGTTATACTTTCCTAGAGCTGTAGGGTAAGTAGCAGATAAAGTAGTACTATTTAAACTTAATGCAGAAGTGCCCTCATATACTTGTATATTTCCACCGCTTCCAGTCCAGTTAATGCCTCCTGTTATTGGAACTAAATGGCTATCATTTGTATATGTAATATCTACTGTATTCGGGGCATCTTGTACAACAGGAATATCAATTGTTTTTGTAAGTGAACCAATACTGTCTGTAACAGTTAATGTAATTGTTTTTGTGTCGGTATTTGTACCAGAAAATGCTATAGAAACATTTTGTGTAGTTGAATTAGTAAGAGTAATGCCAGTACTGCTGGTAGTCCACGCATAGCTTACTGTGCCTATAAGATTGGAAGTTACTGCGCTTAGAGAAAGACTTTGTGGGCTAAATCTATTTGCTTGACTAATATTAGTGGCATATTTTACACTAACTATTCCACTTATATCAATGCTTCTAGCAGACATTGAGGTTCGTACTGGCGTACTCCATGTCATTGTACTAGGAGCTGTATCGGTAACGTAAGCCCTAGTTTCCCATACTGGATCTGTACCATTAGTTACAGTATTTGACCACTGAGTAACGGTTGCATTTGTAACAGTTATATTAAATCTAGCGCCGGTACCACTGCCTGTAACGGCTGAGCTTGCTACATTATTATATGTACCATTAGTACAGGCACTATATGGTGTAACAATACTTACACCTGTAATTACCCCACTAGAAACAGATGTTACTAATAGGTTTAAATCATCTATACCATTACTACCGCCTAATAAACTACCTAAAATTTTAATTGTATTATTAACGGCGTAACCAGTTCCACCAGCTACTATACTACTAACTGCATAAACTCCGCCTGTAGAATATTTAGGTGGTGTTAGTGTACGAGTAGTAAAGTCATAACTTCCTCTAGCAGGGGTACTAACACTTGCTGCATTGCTTCGTAAATAAGCACTTACTTCAACTATACCTTCTCCGGATACTCTAACAGGAGTATCCCATGTCCATGTACTATATGGTGCATTTGCATATCCTGTGCTGGCCCATAGAGGGTTTGTACCTACTGGAGGAGAAGTAGTCCATGTACTATTTCCACTAGGTGGATTTGCTGTATTTGTAATTGTGGGCGTGCTACCAGTAGCTATTCTAGTAAAGACTAGATCTACTGATTGCCCGCTTAAACCATCTTTAGATACCTTGAGTTCTGCTTGGTCAACTAAATTTCCACCTGTTACTGCATCATACAACTTAACTAATACACTTGTTGAGGTATTTAGGGCGTTTGTAGTTAGGGAACTAACTCTTGGGGTACTTTCGGTACCGCCAGGAAGTACTTGTTGTGTTAAAAATCCTGCGTTTTGTGTAACAGTTGTACCATCAAATAATTGACCACTTAAAGTTATTTGATTAACTGTGCCAGTACTTGATACAGTTATACTAGATGCACCAATTAATCTATATACTCCCGATCTTTGTACCTTAGCAAAAGTTTGGTTGCCTAGTAGGTTACTAACTAGTTCTCCTGCTTTTGTTCGTACTTGAATTGTATAAGTAATACTGGCAGTATCTAAGCTTAAATTACTATGATTTGGTACTACTACATAAGCTTGATTTGACACAACTGCTGGTTTATTACTAGCTGTACTATTTATAGACGAAGTAATTCCCTGGCTAGTAACTCCAGTAATAGTCCATTTGCCAACGTCAGTAGTTAGTAGTGTTTGAGTATACTGTAATTCGTCTGTATTTTCAAATACCTGTATTTTAGTACCACTAAATTGATATGTAACTGCTTGATTTACTGCATTAAACGGTATAGCATGTACATCATTTTCAACGTCTACAGTAATAACTTTACCATCATCACCGTCTTTGCTCTTGCCTAGCGAAAATACTTTTTCGTATACTTTGCCGTCTTTTGTGGCGGTTACCGTTGTACTAGATGAATTTGTACTAATATTTAAATCTGTAGCAGTAAGAGTGTATTCGTTTAATCCTTTAGCTAATCCACCAATAGGTCCAGCAATAGGTGCACTACCCCCAGTAACTCTATATGTTATACTAGTAGCAGTTTTTGCAATTACTAAAACACTAGTTGGCGTACCTGTATATAATCTGCCATAACTATCTTCTATTGCACTAATAGTATCAGTATTTACTATTAAAGAATCTGTTGATCCTGATGGTAAGTCTGTAATTACTGCAGTCCATGGCCCTGTGCCACTAATACTGCCAATAGTGCCTGTAGAACTTATTTTTCTAGCGCTAGGTGCATCTAGTGTTGTTGTAATGCCTGAACCATCAGTTTTTGTAATGGTCCAGTTCATTGTTTCATTAACAGCACCTCTAAAAATATAGCCTTTTGTAAAAGCTCCTGCATAAGTAGTAACTGTGCCAAGATTATCAGCTGGAACTATATGGCTCTCATTAACCATTTGATGCACTATAGCATCACTACCGTTATCTATTCTAAAAATAGATACGGTATCTGTTAGCGTATTGTCTTGATATGATACTGAGGCGGTAACTTTAACATATCTAACATTAAGTCTATCTGTGACGCCAGCAATACTATTAAAATTAGTAGAAGTAAGAGTTCTTGTATTTCCTGTGCCTGTTAAGGTAACATCTCCTAACTCCGTATTATCAATATTATATGCTTTTGCTGTAAAGGTGACGGTACCTTCTATGTTTTGTTTAACTGCGGTAAATATTATAGAACCAGGTGTTTCGGTGTCTACACTATTGTAGTTGTCATAAGTAAATGCAATACTTTGACTTTCTAATTTTAATAGAGGCGCGTTTAAGCCTTCCTCACCCTTAGGACCAGTAGTGGCTGTAAAATCCCATCCGCGTAATGCACCAGTATAGATAAACTCAAATGTTGTATGTAGTATATCAAGCTTAATATCTTTAGCAGCACCTTGCTGAGTTTCATCTACTATTAAAGAACCATTTCTGGCTAGAGTAACTGGAAATTGGGAGAAATCATATCCATCAGTAACAGTTACGCTATCTCCTATTTCAGGATTTGCTGGTAAAGTTATAGTAAAACTTCCGCCACTAGAATCAGCAATTATTCTATCACCCGCTTCTGCTAACCAAGTTTCTGTAACTACAAACCATGGTTTAATACCGCTGGTTTCGGCCTGTATATCTCTAGTAGTGCCGGACTGTGCTGTTGATATAATTTTTAAATCAGGCTCTAATTTACTGGTAATTGCATATCGTATATAGTAAGTTTGGTTATCTTGAAGATCGTTACCCAAATACTTATCAATACTAATATTATTTTGAAATGTACCTTGATAAATTAAAGTAGTATTATCAGCGGTAAAATTAGAAGCATTACCAATCCAAATATATAACTTATCTATATCGCTACGTGGTAAAGTAGACGCTATTTGTTGCGTACCACTACTATTAACATCATCAATGTAGTAAGTATTGCCTGGCTCTGTAAAATATAAATTTAATGATTTATATCCACTATTTATAACTAGTGCCATACTATATCCTTATGCGCTTATAGTTTTAAGAAGTATGCTACCAAGCATACTTTTAGAACTAAAATTATCACTTGTATCTACAGCTCTACAAGCTATTTGATAATTTATTCCTGATTCGCTTACTCTTTTTGTAGGACTATTAGGGAGGTTTAGCAGATCAAACCTAGCCGTACTCAGAGTAGTTACTGATAGCATGTTATTAGAATCCCATGCTTGATTCCACCAATCTGTTGCTGAAGTACCAGGACTGCCCTCTCCTGTTCTCCATAATTTTACCACAAAATTCTTTATATATTTAGGTAATTCTTCGGGTAATACTAGTGTTACTACTACACTAGTTATTTCTAACTTAATAGATAGATCATTTGCTGTATAAGTTTGTGATAATAATCTAGGTACTATAGTTTGTATAAATAAATCTCTGGAATTTATAGCAGCCATTACACTAGTACTCCAATTTCTACTAATCCTGTTATCCAATCTCTGCTTATCGAATAAACTAAGCCAGGCTTTCCACTACTTAAACCAAATCTATTTGATGTTAAAGTAACTACGTCACCTAACTGTACAAACATTAGATGAGGCAAATATGTAGCAGTTATTAATTGTCTAGGTGTTTTCCACAGCTCTAGTCGTTTGTCGGCTTCTGCTTGCGCTTCACTAGTTACTAATAAGTGTGTAATTTCTTCCTGTACTATACCTGTATCTTTATAAATATCTACAACTGCGGAATCTTTAGATTCTACATACCAGTATTCATCTTTAAATACTGTTCCATGGTCTGAGTGTAATGCAAGGGCTAAATCTTGTGCTTGCTGCGTATAATTTTTACAGTACGCTAACTTAACGCTTGGTTTAACAGAAAAACTTTCTGTAACTTGCAAACTGCCCTCAATCATTAAACTATCATTTAATTCTATTGCACCAACAGAAGAAGTAGGTACTTTTAATTCTATTAAACGTAATTTACCCGTACTAATTTGTCCAGTACCGCTATTAACAGTAAATAAACTATAATATAGGCCGCAATTTATACTTCTGGCTAATTGATTACATACCTCTAAAATATTTGTTCTATCTGTAACATATATTCCTGCTTTATATGCTAGTCTACTAGCATCAATATTAGTTAGGTCAAGATCATTATCTGTTAAAGTATTTTTTCCGTAATTTTTTACAATATATGATATTAAGTTAGGAACGGTGCAATTTGTTGCTGTACGACTTCTAGCAGTACAAGTTATGGTTCCAAAAGTATTATACTTTAAAGTAAATTCTCCGTCACTACTTCTATTGTTTAATATAACTATAGGGGCCGCTTTATCACGAACTTCTACAATTTCATCTAAGCTACCGTCTGTTATTTTATAGATTGGCCCGCCTGTACCAGTAACTGCACTAACTTTAATGCCAGTTGCTCCAGCAGCGCGTACTACACCATTTATAGTAAGATTAGTAATAATTCCAGGTATAGGTCTTGTTATTCCTGCCCCAGACGGTACATTATAAGTAATTGTGCTACCATCTACAATTGAAGCAACTGTTGCACTAGCCGTACCGCCATAGAGCCTGCCGGCCCCTGCCGTGGCCGTAACAGATTGACCTATTTCTATACCACTAGTAGTCTGAATACCTGTAATGCTAGCACTCCAAGGTCCCGTATCAAAGCCTGTACCATTGTCTACTAATATGGGACTAAGATTAAATACTTCGCCAAATAGAACTGGCAATAATTTTTCTTCTTGAGTATTTTGGGCGGTATAACCAACTAAATCCTTTAATGTTCTAGTAGTAATAGATTCATTAAGTTGTTCTAATTTATCTACTAAGGTTAACTGTAGATTTGACTCTCCACTAGATACTAGGTTTTCTACTAGGCCACTAAAAATTAAAGTAAAGTCGCTTTTAGGCCAGCTTACGTCACCAATATATAAATTAATGGGTCTACGTTTCCAAATATAGGTTAGAAAATTATCATAGGTACCACCAGTATTTTCCAATTCAAGTGTGCCATAGCTAATAGAAACAGTTAAATCTGCTGAAAGTGATTCGGCAAAAGATACTCCTCCTATTATAATAGGTATATATTCATTGCTACCATCATAATATCCTCTAGTTGATAGACGCATTGTTTGCTCGCTACCACTATAATAACCTATATCTGCAAGTATGCATTTTAAATTATTAGGACTATCTAACCAATCTCTAATTTGCTGTACTGTTTTAGGCACTTATTTTCTCCTACCAACTTTCTAAGCTTAATGAAGTAGTATAAAAATTTGCTATATCATACTGCATACTTAGATCACTGTTTCGGCCATATATACTATAGCTTTGCATTACTTCGCTGTTAGTATCGTCTGGAAATACGCTTATATAAACGTAGTTATTACTGCCCCAACTACGAAAAATATTTAGCAATTGTTTTCTATCAGTATCATTAAAATACTGTAATTCAAAATTCATGCTTTCTCTGGTATAAGTAGTATTTATATAAGTATCTCCACTGCGTGTAGTACTTATCTCACTACTATCTTGAATACCTAGTGTAATTCCTCTACTAACTTGTCTGGCCGGCTCCCAATATTTTCCACAAATAATTCTACTGCAATCAATGGCATTTGTGTTACTAAGTAGTATCTCTACTTTTTGTGTAGTAGTACTAGTAACTGTTGGAAACCACACACTAGTTTTTGTTGCACCACCAAGTGAAAAATGCGTATAATTTGGTGCTGTAACATTTCCTGGTAATATTATATTGCGGTCGCTAGCTGCTGGTATTGCGCTAGCATTTAGTGTATGCGGAGAGGCACTACCAGTAGTACTATATAATTTTACTTGTATCGTACTACCGGCCACTAAATTAGTGGCCGGTAGAGCTACTGCATTGATCAACTGCGCACTGGGCCAGGTTAGTGTATAAGTTACACTAGTACCTGCACGATGTACGCTGCTTTTTCTATTATTTTGTAGGTTGCTGGTAGTTCCAGCAACCGTATTACTAGCACTAATAGTAGCAATATCTGCAAGGTTATTATAAATTAAACGCATATTTACCCCTATTTAATGCCAACACGAGTTTGTGCTCTAATCGTATTATTATTGTTAATAATCGCTTGTTCGATGCACTCAGTATTTTCCTTGGTTGCACGAACATTAATTACAGCACCTTGTGAAACTGCTTGTATTAATTGATCCAATTTTTCCACGATTTGTTGATTATTAAATCCTAGCTCATTGTTAGGAACAATAGTTCCGCTACTACGCGGTACAAATAGTTCTGGCCCAATTTCACCTACCATATACGGAGTATTTGCAGTAACTGGGCCACCTTTAGCCATAGCATTTATTTGCACTAACATATCATCTATTGATTTGCCACCTCCTCCAGCAATATCAGTAGAAGAAAAAGAGGAGCTACTATTACCACCCATTTGCCAAGGACTAAAGTCATTGGCACTAGTATTGTCGGCTGTAAATACACTGGTTAATCCTGTATCAGTAATTGCTACAGATCCGATTCCTAGTGCACTTTTTACAGTATTAGCAACACTATCATAAACAGCACCAGCTAATTCAACAGCACTAGAAGCTGCTGATTGAATTAATGAAATGCCATTATCAACTGCATTAATTAGTGTATTTGCTAATCCAGGAGCTAAGCTTATTAGTTGATTATTTTTCCAAGTATTAAAATCATTTATGGCATGAGCTACTAGTAGTGGAATATCAGAAATGTTTGCATTACCAATAGTGCTAATTACACTTTGTACACTGTCAGTGATAGCTTGATTACTACTTGCTAGTAGAGCATTATTTGCATCTATAGCATCGCCTTCGCTTGAAACCGCTAAACTATTTGCCGTAGATGCTAGACTTGCTGTAGTAGCTACTAAAGATTCGCTGGCTGATAAGCTATTATTTACAGCACTAACTAAGTCAGTATTAATACCAAGCTCTCCAAGATCTGCTGCATCCTGAGCTGCTTCTAGTGCTGCTGCTAATGCTCTACCTTCTGGTGTACCTGCATTTTGGGAGAGATCCGTTCCATCAACTACAGCACGGCCACTAGCAAGGTCTTCAGTAGCTCCAAGAAATCCTGCTCCTGAAGCTCCATCATCTGTACTAAGTACGGTACTGGTTGTTACGGCTCCTAGTGTTCCTACATTACCTATTACGCCACTATTACCACTGTTGGCCGTTACGGTTGAAACCACTCGTCCGTCAGCACCAATAGTTACTATACCGCCATTACCGCCATCACCACCTTTACCGCCATCACCACCTTTACCGCCATCACCACCATCAGCAGGTTTATTTGCTACAGCGGCTGCTCTAATTGCAGTAAGTGAATTGGCACCTAGTTCGCTCATGGAAGTTTTAGCTGCTTCTACTAAACCTCTAGCAAATTGCTCGAAATCTACTGCTAGTGCTTCAACACTAATTGCTAGTGCTGCTGTTCCTGGATCGGTTAATTTAAATAAGTCCGCAAGTGC
>Ga0209358_10000921_pt1 | contig 24604 bp, 22 predicted proteins | sample LauGreFa1BDMLBSN_2_FD_187574 | JGI IMG/M metagenome (GOLD analysis project Ga0209358, IMG submission 187574) | Freshwater lake microbial communities from Lake Michigan, USA - Fa13.BD.MLB.SN (SPAdes) (version 2) | ecosystem: Environmental > Aquatic > Freshwater > Lake | place: Lake Michigan, USA...
AACATAGTTTTATTATAAAGTGGTTATTGATTATCTTGCAACTGTTCAAAGATATTAACTAACATAGTAATTAGGTCAATTTTCATGAGTCAAACTTCCGCACAATTTGATCAAGCCATTGCAACATGCAGTGATATTTTCATCAAAAAAACCAAGGATTATGGTACAGCTTGGCGCGTTTTAAGAATAATTTCAGTCGTGGATCAAATATTCATTAAAGCACTCAGAATAAGAACCATTCAAGATATAGGTTCCCAAAAAATTGGGGATGATATTGAATCTGAATTCAAGGGTATCATTAATTATTCCGTAATTGGACTAATCCAATTAAAATTAGGTGATCCTAAAGTGGACGAATTACCTGTTGAAATGGTGCAAGCAATGTATCATGAGTATGTCAATTTTGCTAAAAATACCATGCTAGATAAAAATCATGATTACGGTGAAGCATGGAGAGATATGAGTCAAGAGAGTTATGCGGATTTAATTTTAATGAAATTGATGCGCATTAGACAGATTTTAACAAATGATGGAAAAACATTAATCAGTGAAGGCATTGATGCGAACTTTGTAGACATATTAAATTATGCTGTTTTTGCCTTAATACAAATAGGAGAAGGCAAACATTAAAACAAGCTTATGCAAAATTTTATAAAAATAATTCGTTGGAGTGTAGGGTTGTTATTTATTTTTTCTGGCTTGATTAAAGCCAATGATCCTTTGGGATTAAGCTATAAAATGCAAGAATTTTTTGAGGTTTGGGGTATGATGTATTTTAACGATTATACCTTGGCATTATCCTTAGTAATGAATACCCTTGAAATTGTTGCTGGTATTGCATTACTCATTAAATTTCCTTACAAACAAACCTTGTGGTTATTATTAGGATTGATTGTTTTCTTTACATTTTTGACTGGATATGCTTTATTTTCTGGCAAAATTAAAACCTGTGGATGTTTTGGAGATTGTATCCCCTTAACACCGCAAACCAGTTTCATAAAAGATATTCTTTTATTTATCTGTATTGTTATATTATTATTTACCCAAAAGAAGGTAAAAGCAAATATCCATCCAGCCTTGGGAATAAGCGTTTTATTATTGGCTACATTTTTGGTTGGCTATGGTCAAAAACACGTGTTAACACATTTACCTATCATTGATTGTTTGCCCTACAAGCAAGGAAATGATATCAAAGAAAAAATGGCATCTCCCAAAGGTGCGATTGCAGATAGTGTTAGCATTATGATGGAGTTTGAAAAAGGGGGTAAAAAATATTTTTTTGATGCCAATAACTTCCCAAGTGATTTTGATTCAACTTATGTTTATATTGACAGAAAAGAAGTAGTGGTGAGTAAAGGGAATGGGTTAAAAGCAGGCATTGGTGATTTTACATTAACTACTTTGTCGGGGCTAGACACGACAAAGAAGATTTTTATTACACCGATACCTTATGTTTTAGTTTTTGCGGGTTATGTGGATAGTAGCATTCCTTGGAATGAGATAATATTAAAATTGAGAGAAAAATATAAATTAATTTATATTGTTACCGCAGATAAGGACGGTGCTATAAAATCATTGGCTGGTGTAAATGTACTTATTGGTGACATCACTATGATTAAAACTGCTGCTAGAGTTTGGCCAACCATTTTTGTAATGAATGGTTCTACCATCATGCAAAAAATAACTTATCAAGACTATATAAAAAAGTAAATAAGTTTATTATTTAATAACCACTTCAGAAATAACATTTTCTCCCATTTTTTCGTTGACTCTTTGGATAATTTGTATTTTCTGAAATCCCAATTCGTTTTTTAAAGGACCAATACTTGTTTCAATAAAAAGCTTTTGATTAAAGATGTAAATTTTATCTGTGTATTTGGCTACAGTGACACCCATAATTTCAGACCAAACTTCCTCAATTTGAGCAGCCCTAATTCCATTTTTTAATTTACTTGTTTGTACGAATTGCTTTAAAGCGTCGCCTAATTTAAATGTTGCCATAACGAATGACCAAGTTACGATTTTAAATTTCAATTAACTGATAACTACTCAAATGTTTACCCAATAACTGTGTTAATCTATCTTTATGTGTGTCTGTGATAAAAACTTGTCCGTCAGTGGCTTTACTTACCCAGGCAAGTAATTGCACCATTCTGTTCTCATCTAATTTCTCGAATATGTCATCCATTAATAAGATGGGTGAAAATCCTTTGAATTTTTTTAACATCATCCATTCCGCAAGTCGAATAGCGAATAATAAACTTTTTCTTTGTCCTTGAGAAGCTTCTTGTTTGAAAGGCTGATTTTGTATGGTCACCACCAGATCGTCCTTGTGTATTCCCACATTTGTACGATGAAGTACGGTATCCTTGGGTAATGATTGTGTAAGTAAGGTTTTAAAATCTTGGTCGCTTAAAGTAGATTGATATTTGATGGAGATATCGTCTGCTTGTCCGGCTAAGTGTTGGTATAATTTTAAAACTTCGGGCAACCATTCCTTCATTAATTGGTTTCTATATTCATGGATAGGATTCCCATTTGCAATTAATTGTTCATTCAATGTTTCTAAAAGTAAAGAGTCTAAATTCCCTGTTTCATTTGCAATTTTTAAAAGGCTATTGCGCTGTAATAAAATTTTATTGTATTGAATTAAATATTTTAAATAGGGGGGATGTATTTGACACAATAAACTATCCATTAATTTTCTCCGTTCTTCACTTGCGCCAGTAATTATTTGAACATCATCTGGTGCGATCATAACACAGGGTATTTTTCCTAAATGTTGCGAATGCTTTGGGTACATTTCCTCATCAAAATAAAATTCTTTTTTTAAATTTTCTCTGATGATACAGGAAATAGTGACCTCGTTATTATTGATATTATATTTTCCATCAATTCTTAATCCTTGATAAGCGTGATGTACGTTTTGTGCATCCGGTCGGCTAAAATAACTTTTGGTAAAGGACAAATAGTACAAGGCATCTAATACATTAGTTTTGCCAACGCCATTGGGGCCAACGATGCCTACAATACGATTTGTAAAGTGGAATTCCTTTTGAATGTAATTCCTGAATTGAACCAATGTAAGTTGCTGAATCCCCACCATGTGTGCAAAATACAAAGGGTTTCATTAAGCACCTTAAAATTTGAGAAAAAGGGTGTAATTTTATTAAAATTTTACGGAATGACGCTGATCAGTGAACAACAGCTACCGAGCATTATTAAAAGGTTGGCACACCAAATTTTGGAAACTTACCCAGGTTTAACCAATGCAGTTATTATTGGATTACAACCTAGGGGAATTTATTTAAGTGATCGAATTGTAGCCGCTTTACACCAAGAATTACCTGTAAATCAAGTAGTTTATGGCAAATTAGACATTACCTTTTATCGAGATGATATTCGCAGAGAATTACACCTAGCTACACAAACTGATTTGCCTTTCAGTATTGAAGGCAAAACGGTTATTTTAATAGATGATGTATTATTTACAGGACGCACCATCAGAGCTGCATTGGATGCGCTATTGGCTTTTGGACGTCCATCAAAGGTTTCTTTATGTGTTCTGGTAGATCGCAAACCGAGTCGGGAATTACCCATTCAGCCTGATTTTACAGGCAAAGAAATGATTGACGCATCCCCATATAAGGTAAAAGTAAGGTGGAAGGAGAATGACGGGGTAGATGATGTAATACTCCTGGTAGACTAAAATATTAGATAATAGACAAGGCAGGTTGAAAAAAATATACTAATTTTGTTTTTTAATGGCACTATCTACCAAACATCTTCTTGGTATCAAGGACCTCACACAAGAGGATATACAACTTATTTTATCTACCGCATCGCAATTCAAGGAAGTTTTACAAAGACCTGTTAAAAAGGTTCCTACTTTAAGGGATGTAACTATTGTAAATTTATTTTACGAAAATTCAACCAGAACAAGAATTTCATTTGAGCTCGCTGAAAAACGATTGTCAGCGGATGTTGTCAATTTTACTGTGTCCAATTCCTCTGCAGCAAAAGGGGAAACTTTATTAGATACGGTTAATAATATTTTGTCCATGAAAGTGGATATGGTGGTGATGAGACATAGTGCTTCAGGCGCGCCCCATTATTTAGCCAAACATATTGATGCCGCTATTATAAATGCTGGGGATGGGATTAATGAACATCCTACACAGGCATTATTAGATGCTTTCTCCATGCAGGAAAAACTGGGACAATTGGCAGGTTTAAAAGTCGCTATTATTGGAGATGTTATGCACAGCAGGGTAGCATTAAGTAATATTTATTTACTTAAAAAAATGGGTGCTGAAGTGATGGTTTCTGGACCACCTACTTTAATACCTACTTATCTTCAAGAAGCAATGGATATCAAAGTTGAATATAACATTGATAAAGCGCTTGCTTGGTGTGATGTGGCTAATGTGCTTAGAATTCAATTAGAACGTCAAAATCAGCCTTTATTCTCATCTTTAAGGGAATACAACATGGCTTATGGTATTACGAAACAAAGGTTGGATAAGCTCTCAAAGGATATTGTTATCATGCATCCAGGCCCCATTAACAGAGGTGTAGAAATTGATAGTGATGTGGCAGATAGTCCCCATTCTATCATTTTAGACCAGGTGGAAAATGGTGTAGCAGTGAGAATGTCTTGTTTATATCTGTTGACTGGACGAACTAATCCAGCATAATTGCTTTAGTTATTCGCAATTTTCCTAATTTTAAGTCATGCAAAGAATCTGTTTATTTCCTGGCACTTTTGACCCAGTTACGCTAGGCCATATAGATATTATTAATCGATCCTTACCATTATTTGATAAAGTGGTGGTGGGTATTGGTATTAATGCTTCTAAAAATCCCATGTTTACAGCAGACCAGCGTAAGTTATGGTTTGAAGATATTTACAAAGACCAACCAAAAGTAGAAGTGGCTACTTATGATGGATTGACCGTAAAATTTTGCCAAGCAATTGGGGCAAATTTTATTTTAAGGGGTATTAGATACGTGAGCGATTTTGAATATGAAAAAACTATCGCTGATGCCAATAGAACCATGGATCGCCATATTGAAACTATCTTTTTAACAGGGGAGCCAAAATATACTTCAGTAGCCTCCACCATTGTAAGAGATATTATTAGGAATGGGGGTGATGCTTCTCCATTTTTACCTGAAGCGGTTATTAAAACCTTGAAATAATCATTTGAGTATAAATGCTATTTAGTGCTTCTATTTAAAGGTTAAATTATATTTATTTTTATTCTGTAAGCCTCAATAACTTGAATAATCGTAGGGTAGGTTTGTTCTAAGCAATGTTTTGCAGTTGCAAGAGAATGCCATTCAATTTTTTCGATATCCTCTGAAATTTGAGGAATACCAGATTGTTCTGTTGGAATGGTCATATGAAACCAATAGGTTCTTTTAACTACTTCTTCATTCAAGTATTTGTCAAAATAAGTATGATTCGTAAATTTTAATAATTCATTCAATCGAATGTTATTAATCCCTGTTTCTTCGGCTACCTCACGAACTGCACAGGTTTGAATGGTTTCACCTTCATCTAATTTTCCCTTAGGTAAATCCCAAAATCCCCTTCTGAATATCCAAAGTATTTGGCCTTGTGGGTTGGTTACAAGGCCACCTGCTGCGATGATTTGTGTAGGCATAAAATGTGTAAAGTATTTAATAATTCTTGCAACGAATGTAGCAATTTGACTTTAATTTCGCCCTACGAATTTAAAATTATGACAAATCAAAAAGCCGTAGCTGAAAAGTTATTACAAGTGGGAGCAGTAAAATTAAGTCCAAACGAACCTTTTACCTGGGCAAGTGGTTGGAAAAGTCCAATATATTGCGACAATAGAAAAGTGTTATCCTTTCCTTATGTGCGTGATTTTATTAAAAGTGAAATGTGTAATGTGATTTTTGAAAAATTTGACGGAGCGGATATGTTGGCTGGTGTTGCCACTGCTGGAATACCATGGGGTGCAATGGCTGCAGATCAATTAAAACTTCCTTATATCTATGTGAGACCAAAACCAAAAGAACATGGATTGGGTAACCAAATTGAAGGTGCTTATGCAACGACCAATAAAATTTTAGTGATAGAGGATTTAATTTCCACAGGCAAAAGTAGTTTGCAAGTAGTGGATGTACTTCGAAATGCAGGATTAGAGGTTATTGGAATGGTGTCTATATTTAATTATGGATTTGATATTGCAGATGAGGCTTTTAAAAAAGCAGGAGTCCCTTTTATTTCCTTAACCAACTATGCAAGTTTAATTGATTTGGCTGTTGAGAAAGGCGATGTAGATGCTAGTACACAGGATATGTTAATGGAATGGCGTAATAGTCCTTCTACTTGGAAACAATAAAAAAATCGCATTAATTGCTGTAAATAATCTTCTTAATTACGCCCACTTAATACGGAAGCCAAATTTAATTTTTGGGTAGTTTCAAATTCAATGGGGATGGTTTTAGTAAACATACCTTTTGACAGAGTGGATGTTCCTTTTACACTAATTTTCATTGGCTTGTTGAAAATTAAATCAATGCTGTTTTTTAGTATACTGGTTAAATCAACTTCCATAATAGCAGGCAAATCAAATGCAGCATTTGCTGGGATATTAAACACGGTATCCAAATGATAATGTGTAAATTTCTCATCGTTAATAAAAATATCCGCGTCTAACTTATTTAATCCCAATGAAAATGAATTTGGATTTTCATAGGTAAATTCAGCCTTAAACACATTTTTTCCTAAACTGGCTTTTTCAATTTTAATTGATTTCAACCCTTTGAAAACAAAAGGCTGTGGTTGACTACATGAAATTATCAGTAATGTATATGCTATAAAAAACAAGGTGTTTATGATTCGAAAGTTCATTTTTGATATTTATATAAAATTATTAGTTATTTGTTGATTATGGAAATATATTTACTTATCGTAAATGATTATTGAACCACATGTCCCAGTCAATTTTTAAAACAGACCTACAATATTTTGGAAGTATTCATTTTGTGAAAACATTAATGGAGAATAGAAATGTGGTATTTGATTTGGATGCCCCTTTTTCAAAGATGAGTTTTAAAAATAGAATGGTTATTGTTACTTCACAAGGACCATTAATGTTAACCATCCCTATTGTAGGAGGGCGAGATCAAAAAACACCTATCAAGGATATTACAATTGCTTATGATTCACCATGGAATGCGCAACATTTAAAATCAATTATAACTAGTTATAAGAGGGCGCCTTATTTTGAATATTACGAAGAAAGTTTAACATCATTGTATGCAAATAAACCAGAGAAATTAGTTGATTTTTTATTGCAATGTTCCGACTGGCTTCAATCGCAATTAAAAATAAAATGGGAGCGTAGTTTACCACATGATCAAGTTGACGTAGTTGCAGTAATTAAATACCAAGATCCTTGGTTGCCTAAAAATTATAGCCAAGTTGAAGGATTGACAAAGTACCAACAAGTATTTTCAGATCAACTTTATTTTGTTACAAACGCGTCTATATTAGACATGTTATTTTGTGTGGGAGGAAGAGAGATTAGTAGATTATGTGCTCCTCCAATAAAGTAGTATCGTTGATTATAGGATGTGTTTGCAAGAATTCCTTTGTCCACTTTTCATATTGCTTAATTTGTTCCAATTCCTCACTCTTCAATAAATAGTCCAACGCTTCTTTCAAATTACTTGCTTTCGCCAATTTTTGATTCAATAAGTCTCTTTTTAATTGGTAGTTGGAGAAAATAGCTCGAATTAATAATTTGTCAGCAATTTTATAGGATTCATTTTCTTTCTCCTCTTGATAAGTAGCAAATTGGCTAGTTGGCTCATGTTTTTTAATCCAGATCAAAGTTTGTTCAACTAAGTTAGCATAGGTTTCATTCTTTAAATCATGACTATATTTTTCCTTTAAGCCTTTATTTATATGCGATTGCTTCATTACCCTGGTTGCCTTTTTATTTGTGACTGCAACCTCGGAGTTGTTATTTTTTAAAATATAATTAGCATTTATCGCAATAGGGGCATTATTATTTGTAATAGTTGTTGTTGGACCTGTTGATATAAAAATGAAACTGCCTAATACGGCCCCCATACTTAATTTAACTATTAAATGTTTACTTGAATGAATGCTGACATTATTAAAATATTGTATTCTTTTCAATAATTCACTTTGAGATCCAAAAATCCCCATGGTTAGGTTGGTACTATTGGAGATGCGATTATTTACATGTTCTGCGATTTTCAATAATGCATTCATGTATTCAACTTTTTTTGGACTGTTTTTAATGACGATTAAATCACAAGCAATTTCCCTTTGCAAACTCATTTCCTTATTTAATAATATAGAGAAAGGGTTAAAAAATAAAATGGTTTGATTTAGGCTAATGATTATATTAACTAGGTAATCTTTTCTGAGGATATGCGCTATTTCGTGAATCAAAATAGTCTCCATTTCTTTTGTAGTGAGTTGATTGCAAATGGCAATCGGAAGTAATACAATGGGGGTTAGCCAGCCAAAAGTAATAGGAGCGTCAATTTGGCTACTAAAGCCAATTTTAATATTTGATGTATGTCTTAATATATGGGGTGGAAGGCTACTTGTTAAAAAATCTGACTGCGTGAAATTTGCCGTCTTTTTTAAACCAGCTATATATTTAAACTGAAATAAAATTCTTGCTAAAAAATAAATCAAAATAATACAATAGGTTAATCCGATTACGGTTAGCCATTGGATACTATTGTTATTATTCAATGGAATTGTAATATTGGCAATTTTAGCAGTCATCTCAAATAAGCTAAAAGTATGGGCTCCAAAAATGCTACTAATGAATTGTAATAAACTGATTACTTGAATGGCACCTGCGAATAGGAACAATTTTGCTGGTTTAAAATTACCCATCCATTTAACACACTCATACATCATAAATAATATAGCCATGAAGCCGATATTATTTAAAATTGCATTCGGTATATTAGCCAGTAATTCCATAATACGATTGTATTATTTGTTTTGTAATGAATTTATCATTGTTTTAATTTGATCCAAATCATTTTTAGATGTTGGGTGTGTTCCTAATGCTTGTAATACCAATTGAGATGCATTACCACCAAATAAGGTATGGATCATTTTAGTTAGGTATTGCTCTTGTGCAATTTCTCTTTGAATCGTAGGGGTATAGATATGTGTTTTTGACATTACATTACGCGTTACCAAACCCTTCTCATTCATGATCTGCATTAATTTTAATGTTGTCGTGTAGCCAACATCTTTTGTTTTTTGAACTATTTCATGCACTTCACGAACGGTAGCCGTTTGTTTCTCCCATAGGATACTTAAAATTTCTAATTCGCTTTCCGTGGGCTTAAATGTCTTAGTCATAGTTTATACGATTATATTCGTAAGCAATCTACGAAATGTTTTCTTATAAAAAAATCCACCCCAGAAAAACTGGGGTGGATTTATGTTAAAGTTTATTAAAAAGTGCTCCCTAAATTTAAGCGCTAATTGTTTGGTTTGGCTTTTAAATATTGACTGTATTTTGCATTTTGTGCTTCTGTTAAAGCTTGACCATTCACCGTAATTTGACCATTTTTAATTTGAATGCTTACGTTGTCTTTAGGAGCTAAACCATCTTCTTGTAAAGCTTGTACTAAGGTTTTGGTATCAGCCGTAATTGTCACAGTTTTTGCTGTATCGGCAATCGTTTCAAATGATCTAGTGGTATCCGTATTGATCACAGATATTTCAACAGTTTGTGATTTAACCTCAGTTGTTGCTTTACTAGCATGAATTTGTGCTAAAGAAGGGGCGATGACTAATGATACAATGGACATCAATTTGATTAAGATATTCATTGATGGACCAGAAGTATCCTTAAATGGATCTCCCACAGTATCTCCAGTTACTGAAGCTTTATGGGGTTCTGATTTTTTATAGAACATTTCACCATTAATTTCAACACCTTTTTCGAATGATTTTTTTGCATTATCCCAAGCACCACCAGCATTGTTTTGGAATATACCCATCAATACACCACTTACAGTTGCACCCGCTAAAAAACCACCCAATGCTTCTGGACCCATGGTGAAACCAATTAAAATAGGAGAGATGATGGTAATTGCACCTGGTAACATCATTTTTTTCAATGAAGCTTCCGTACTAATTGCCACACATTTTTCATATTCTGGTTTGCCTGTACCTTCCATAATACCTGGAATGGTACGGAACTGACGACGCACTTCCTCCACCATTGCCATTGCAGCTTCTCCAACAGCACGAATAGCTAAAGAAGAGAAGATGAAAGGAATCATTCCACCCACAAATAAAGCCGCTAAAACGTCCGCTTTGTAGATATCAATATGTTGGTTATTTGGCATCGCTACTCCCACAAAGGCAGCGAATAATGCTAATGAAGTTAAAGCAGCTGAAGCAATCGCGAATCCTTTTCCACTTGCCGCTGTTGTATTACCAACTGCATCTAATATATCTGTTTTTTCACGCACTTCCGCTGGTAATTCACTCATTTCAGCAATACCACCTGCGTTATCCGCAATTGGACCAAACGCATCAATCGCTAATTGCATCGCTGTTGTTGCCATCATACCTGCAGCAGCAATAGCTACACCGTATAAACCAGCACAATAGGCAGATCCAAAAATTCCTGCAGCCAATACGATAATTGGCATAAAGGTAGATTCCATACCAATTGCTAAACCACCAATAATATTTGTAGCGTGACCTGTACTAGATTGTTTAATAATACTTAAAACAGGACGCTTACCCATTGCAGTATAATACTCTGTAATGATACTCATTAAAGTTCCTACGATTAATCCTACAGCGATAGCACCAATGACACCGTTTCTTGTAAATTCAATACCACGTAATGACATGGTTTCAGGTAAAATATAACTTACAAGGAAATAACATGCAATCGCTGTTAAAATCATGGAACCATAATTACCCATATTTAAAGCCTTTTGAACTGTAGCAGTATTCAAACCAGCGTTTTCACTAATTCTTACGAACAAGGTTCCTACGATAGATAATAAAATACCTACACCAGCAATCATCATTGGTAATAAAATAGGAGATAAACCACCAAAGGCATCTACTAATCTACCACCACCTACTGCAGTTACTTCTTGTCCTAAAACCATTGTAGCTAATACAGTTGCAACATAAGAACCAAATAAATCGGCACCCATACCAGCAACATCACCCACATTATCACCAACGTTATCTGCAATCGTTGCCGGATTACGCGGATCATCTTCAGGAATACCAGCTTCTACTTTACCTACTAAATCAGCGCCTACATCGGCCGCTTTTGTATAAATTCCACCACCCACACGGGCAAATAATGCAATTGATTCAGCACCTAATGAAAAACCGGTTAAAACCTCAATGGTTCTTAACATTTCAGAAGGGTCTCCATTTACATAGAACATGCTTTTTAACACTAAAAACAAACCACCCAAGCCTAATACTGCTAATCCAGATACACCTAAACCCATTACGGATCCACCTGTAAAAGATACTTTTAATGCTTTAGCCAAACTAGTTTTAGCTGCTTGTGCTGTTCTTACATTTGCTTTAGTAGCTACTTTCATACCGATATAGCCTGCAGTAGCACTGAATACAGCACCAATTACGAATGAAATGGAGATACTCCAATGACTTTCCGCATTTTTAGTTGCCATAAATCCTAGCAATAAAGCTACGATTACTACAAAATAGCCTAGTATTTTCCACTCTGCTTTCAAGAAAGCCATAGCACCTTCTGCAATATAAGTGCTGATCTCTTTCATACGATCGTTACCAGCGTCTTGTTTAGATACCCAATTAAATTTCAATAAGGTATATAACAAACCTACAATACCCATTGCCGGAACGGCATAAAACAAACAATCATTGATACATTCTTTCATAAGAAACTAATATTCAGTAGTTAAAATTAAGGGGATGCAAAAATAGGGCAGAAAATCCAAAAAAAGGCAAAAAATACGGAGTTTACTCCTCTAAACTTGTCGTATCCTCCTTGCCTGTAAATACAGACGCAATTTGCTTGCCTTTATAAATGGAACTATTGTATCTATTGCCCAATATGATAATAGTGGCAGTTTCACGAATTAGCCTGGTAAAAACTGTGTTATTGCCGTGCCACCAGCCATTATGATAGATGAGTTTTTCCTCATTGGGATTGGTCAAAATACGCCATCCTAATCCATAATTATGGAAGTATTTGTTGGTAGGGCTTTTGGGTTCATATGCCATATCCATGGTAGCTTGTTGCAAATATTTACCCTCAGTTAAAGCTTTGTCCCATAAAAACATATCCCTTGCTGTACTATATACATTCTTGTCCCCGTATATGCAGTCGTATTTTTCAATTTTATAAGGAACCATTCTAGCATTGTAAGATGGGGTGTATTTACTTACGGATGAAGCATCGAATATATACGTATTGTCCATTTTCAAGGGTTTGAAAATGTTTTCTTTCATGTAGGCAGGGAAAGCTTGGCCTGTAATTTTTTCAATCACTAAAGCAAGTAAAACATAATTTGTATTACAATATTTAAATACCCGGTCTGGAGAAGCTTGTGGCAAAGGCTTTCGTGCGATCATATAATCCAATACATCTTGATTATTATATAATCCTGACTTAAATGGCACTTCATTTTTTATCAGTTTTAATCGCTTAATCCATTTACCTCTTTTATTTTTAACTCGCACAGAGGCATACTTTTTAGATTCCATAAAATACGTGTAATCAGCTAATCCGCTGCGATGGGACATTAACTGTTCAATAGTCACTTCCTTATAAGGGAACTTGATTAAGTATTTTGCGACGGGTGCTTTTAGATCCAATTTTTCTTGCTCCCATAATTTTAAGGCCGCCATGGCAGTAAAAGTTTTGGAAATAGAAGCCAAATGAATGGGTGTTTCGGGTTGGATTAAAGTTTTATTACTGTAATTAGAATAGCCTTGGTAATCTTCAAAAACAACCTGTCCATTCTTTGCCACCAAAATTTGACCACTAAATCCTTTTTTACCCAAAAGGGTTTCATATTTGGCCTTTACCTCGTTCATTAATTTATCCTTATCTGTGGAGCTCAACTTTTGATAGGCAAATGGATAATTGACCAATGGGTTAGGACCTTGGCTTGTTCCACAAGCAGAACTTAAAAGAAAAATACATATAAATAAGGTAAGTCTCACCATCATCTGTTCGCTTTTATAGGGTGCAAAAAGGATAACTAACTACAAAATAACGCTACAATCACTTAATTTATTGTTAATGAATACAAAACAGTTATTTTTTTTAACTTTGTACCATGAGCAACATTGACAATACCAGTTATCCCAAGGCCAAAATCAAAGTATTATTTCTAGAAAATATCAGTGATAAGGCGGTGCAGTATTTTAAAGGACAAGGATATACTGATGTTAAAAAAATATCGGGTGCTTTAAGTGAGGAAGAATTAATTAAAGCAATTAAGGATGTGCATATTTTAGGAATTCGTTCTAAAACATTTATTTCAAAAAAAGTATTAGATAGCGCAAAAAAATTACAAGCTATTGGTTGTTTTTGTATCGGCATTAATCAAGTGGATTTAAAAGCTTGTAAACAAAAAGGTATTGCGGTATTCAATGCGCCTTATAGTAATACAAGAAGTGTTGCTGAATTAGTTATTGGCGCATCTATTATGTTGATTCGAAAAATAGTAGATAAGAACAAAGCCGCACATGAAGGCATTTGGAATAAAGAAGCCAAGGGAAGTTTTGAGCTAAGAGGAAAGACAATGGGTTTAATTGGTTATGGAAATATTGGTACCCAAACAAGTATCATGGCAGAAGCCATGGGAATGAAAGTTAAGTTTTATGACACCGATGCAAAGTTGCCTTTAGGAAATGCTCAAGCGGTTAAATCTTTAAAAGATTTAGTGAGTAGTTCAGATATTATTTCCATTCATGTGCCTGAAACCAATCAAACTAAAAATTTAATTAGTGCTGAAGTAATTAAACAATTTAAGCAAGGTGCTATATTAATTAATTATGCTAGGGGAGAAGTAGTTGATTTAGATGCTTTAAGTAAAGCCATCAAGTCAAAAGCGTTATCTGGCGCTGCTATTGATGTGTATCCTTGGGAGCCAGAAAAAAACGGGGATCAATTTGAAACCCCTATGCAAGGGTTGTCCAATGTAATTTTAACACCACATATTGGTGGTAGTACTGAAGAAGCGCAGGAAAATATTGGTGAAGATGTAAGTATTAAATTATACCAATATTTAGAAAGAGGTGTTTCAAACGGATCACATAGTATTCCTTCGATTGGTTTACCACCTGTAGATGGTGCGCATCGTATTTTACATATTCATAACAATGTACCTGGTGTATTGAGTGCTATTAATACAGTAATGTCAAAGAATAAAATAAATATTGTTGGTCAATACTTGAAGACCAATGATGAAATTGGATATGTAGTTTTAGATGTGGATTCAAAATTATCTAAAACAGCTTTTGATTTATTGAAAGAAGTGAAACACACCATCAGAGCAAGAATGTTGTATTAGTATTTGTGTTCCAAATTAAAATTCAGATAACATCATTTTAATTTCATCCACATCCACACCCGTACTTTGTAAATTTTCATTCATGGATGCTACATTAAATTCCATTTTCGATGGCATGTATTTACGTGCAGAGCTATGAATATCCACCACACCTGTTTGTTGTAAAATTTCATTGATATTATTAGCGCGCACACCACTTCCTGGCATGATTATAATACGTCCATTTGCTTGATCCACTAATTGTTTAATTAATAGTAGTGCATTGGCAACATTAGGCACTTGGCCACTTGTTAAAATACGATGACATCCTGTTTCTATAATATCTTCAAGCCCTTGAATTGGATCAACACACCTGTCAAAAGCACGATGAAAAGTTACTTGCATCGGTTTCGCTAAGGAAACTAATTCCGCAGTTCTGATTTTATCAATGCGCCCATCTGAATTTAATAATCCAATCACCACTCCTTTAAATCCTAATTCCTTTGCGACTATTACATCCTGTTTCATGATTTGAAATTCGGTATCCGTATACAAAAAGTCACCGCCTCTTGGTCTAATGATTGGAAAAACAGGTACAGTTTGTTGTTTTGACATGACCAGTAAACTTCCATAGGATGGGGTAGTACCTCCTTCATTTGGATTTTCACAAAGTTCAATTCGATGCGCCCCCGCTTGTATGGCATCCAAGGCTGATTGAACAGAAAAAACAGCAATTTCTAAAGTGACTTTTGACATATAGTTGACTAAAATAAAAAACGATTTAATCTAATGATTTTGCTTCGTACAATTTATTTCCTTCATTGGTATGAACTGCAAAATTAAATCCCTTGTGAAGTGAATACGAACCAAAATCACCATTCTTATTGACAGCAATAAAACATATTTGTATATCCTTTGCTTTTTCTTTCTTGATTCTATTAATACGCTCTACAATAATTTTACAAGCCTCCGTAGGTGTTTTTCCTTGTCTCATTTGTTCAACAACTGCACTCGCACCTGCAACTCTAATTACATCTTCCCCTTGACCTGTGGCAACAACAGCTCCCACTTCATTATCCACATACAAGCCTGCACCAATAACTGGGGAGTCGCCAACTCGACCACGCATTTTGAAACCTGCACCACTTGTGGTACAAGAGCCACTTAAATTACCAAAGCTATCTAATGCAATCATTCCAATGGTATCATGATTCCATTCTCCATTAGTTAAACGATGTGGTGCCATTTTATTTGCATCTAATTGACTCATTGCATTTTTGCGTTCAATATTAATGACTGGTTTGTATTCTGATTTTTTCAACCAATTATTGTATGAATTTTTAGCATCTTTTGATAATTCACCGGACTCTAATTTAAATCCTTGTTCTATGGCAAATTGTTGCGCGCCTTCACCCACTAACATCACATGGGGTGTTTTTTCCATGACTCTTCTTGCTACTGATATTGGATGTTTGATACGTTCTAAAAATGCCACACTACCACAGTTAAATTCATGATCCATGATTGAAGCATCTAAGGTTACATGACCATCTCTATCTGGATTTCCATTTAAACCAACGCAGCAGTTCATTTCATCTTCCGTAACCATGACTCCTTTTTCCACTGCATCAAGTGCTTTACCACCAGCACCAAGTATGGTCCATGCACCTACATTTGCAGCAATGCCTGCATCCCATGTAGAAATCACAATTGGTTTTTTGACCAAATTTTTGGGAATGAAACCGGATAATGTAAAACTTGAAATTCCTATCCCACCTAAATTGATAAATTTGCGACGATCCATTTTAATGCAGTGTTTATGTTATTAAATTAATCATGTTCAAGATACAAACAATGTGTTTATTTATGTAATTTTAATTCAATAAATAATTATGCAACATTTATTTGATTTATATGGATGGGAAGTGAATAAGTATGATACAATTCAGCAAGGTTTAATCAATAGAACATATTCTGTACAAACGACCAAAGGTGATTTTATTCTGCAATCCATTAATCATAATGTATTCAAAAATCCAAAAGCCATTGATGCAAATATCAATGCGATAGGTGCTTACATTAAGGAAACGAACCCCGATTACTTATATACGCATTTGATACCAACGCTTCAAGGAAACACATTTATTGAATGGGAGGGAGGTTTTTATCGTGCGTTTAATAAAATAGAAGGCTATGCACTAAGTGTGCTTGATCATAAAATACAAGTAGAAGCAGCTGCAAAACAGTTTGCCAACTTTACCTACACTTTAAAGGATTTTGATTCTAATCGTTTAACTGATACACTGGTGCAGTTTCATGACTTAAATTTTAGGTACCAACAATTTTCTGAAGCTATTCAAAAAGGAAATCTACACAGAATTGAGCAAAGCCAGGAACAGATCAAAATATTGCTTTCATTGAAGCACTATGTGGATACCTATAATAATTACATACATCATAAGGACGTAAAAAAGAGGGTTACACATCATGACACCAAAATAAGCAATGTACTATTCAATAAGATAGATGGTCAAGAACAGGCAATATGTGTGATTGATTTAGACACGACGATGTCCGGTTACTATATAAGCGATGTTGGCGATATGTGTCGAACTTGCTTATGTCCAGTTTCCGAGGAAGAAAGAGATTTGAATAAAATTTGGGTGGATGGTGAAAAATGGCAAGCCTTAAGAAATGGCTATTTACATTATATGAAGGACACGCTTTCAAATTATGAGCTGGACCACTTCTTTTTTAGCGGTCAATTCTTAATATATATGCAAGCCCTACGCTTTTTGACGGATCATTTGAATAATGATATTTATTACGGGGCATCCTATGAAGGCCAAAATTATCAGCGTACTTTAAACCAAATCCGTTTACTAGAGGCTTATAACCAATTAGCATAAATATATTATTTAAGTAGTACTATCTAAATGATTGTAAATGTGATAATTAAGGTAAAATATATTTAGATTGAATATGCAATTACATTACTAACTTTTAAATTATTAATAATATCATTAAATGCCTGTCCATTATATTCCCATTTAACTATCTATTAGATAGAGACTAAACAAATAACCACTAATTGATAGTTCATGAGATTGGATGAATTTGTATACATTTAAAGCCATCTATTCTCACATATTCAATCTATACTACCTTAAATTTATTTATATTTATTGCTTATAATTAACATTATGTTAAATAGTATATTCAATAAACAAACGCTTTCTTCATATTGTCTATTTTATTAGTTTTACAGAACAACCGTTGAACCCTTAAATACCAACTATGAAAAACCTACTAGGCTGTTTAATTGTGCTTACTATCTGTAATCAACCCAATTGTTTAAAAGCGCAAAATCCTGTCCAAAAAGCAACCACTTATGTAGGTGAACAAAAAAATGGCCAACCAGATGGCAATGGTGTTTTGACAGATACCTCCGGCAATGTGTTTAAAGGCAGCTTTAAAAAAGGCAAAAAAGAAGGTTATGGTGAATTAAAATATAGAACCATTTTTGATAAAGATAGCACCCTAGTTGGCTATTGGAAAAAAGACCAATACGTTGGCTTTTATGAATATCCTTATAAAATTATAAGCAAGTCCTACATGGTGAGTAATGCGAATATTACAACTGAACCAGCGAATCCCAGTGGAAATATCATTGAAGTAAGTGTGGAATCCGTTTCAGGCGGATCTGCTACTCTAGCAGGTGAAATGCCTAAACCAACCTTAACGGAACATACCTTTAATAAGGGGTCATTTCAAGAGATGTTTCCTAGAACCAATCAACAAAAAAGAAACAGCTATATTTTTCAAAATGTCATCTTCCCTATTCAAGCCGTTTTTAAATTTGGCGGGGAAGACGTTACTGTAGAATTGAATGAAACTAAAAACTATAAAATAACTGTGGTATTAAGAGATTAAAATAACGCTAGTCATTAAATAATAAAGCCGCCCTAATCTATTGTTTATTGGGGCGGCTTTATTATTATTTAGAAAGTACTATTGGTATTTATCATGTAATGTATCGTAGAGATTATATTTGGCATCAAAATCATCATACGCTTTTTGATCTTTTCCTCTTGCTTTATCTCTTTTATAGCTGTATAATGTAGCTAAAAAATCAACTGATCTAGAAATCACATTCTTTTCAGGCTTAGTGAATTTGTCTTTGTCCTTTAGATTATTATATGCTTTCTCGATCCATTCAATGGCTGCATCCACTTTAACTATAATTGGTTGTTCCAGTGCTACATTTAATTTTTTAACTGAGTCGATAGAAGCTTTAAATTTAGCATCTTCTAATAATTTCTTTTTAGGATCTTTTGAAGGAGCTGGTCTGTTGGTATTTAAAGATTGTAAGGTTCTGATATTTTCAGCTACTTTATCATCCAATAAAGAAAATTGATTATAATAACTGATACCTGCATTAAAAGCTGCAGCAAAATTATTTGCATTCATTGAATATGCTTTTTTATATGCATCTTGTGCTTTAAGCAAATAACTATTTGATAATTCAGCGCTTACACCTTCATTTGATTTCCCAGCCATAAACATATCGCCAAACATCTGACAAGCAAATTCAGTAATTGAATTATCGCTAATCATTTCATCATAAGATGCAATTTTCTCTTCCATGCTATAATGTTTGTCAATATAGTCTGTCTTATATTCAAACCAATTTTCTGCAGGATATGCTGTTTGGGTTATTTTATAATAGTTGTCGAAACCTGATTTGTCCTTTGTATCTATATAATAAACTAACAAGTAGCGGTAAGCATCAATTAACTCATTTGAATTTATTTTAGCATCTATTAATCTTTTATAATAAGCTGCACATGTAGCTTTATTGCCAGCATTTTGATGCGCATAACCAGCATACATTAATGATGTTGTATCAAATTTTTGTTTAGAATTAGCCCAGCCCTTAGAAAAAATTAAATCGCTATATCTTACTGCAATATCAAAATGATCTGCTGATTGCTTCCATTCTTTACTACTAAAACCTGCTACCCCATCCTTAAATGCTTTGAAATAAATGGTAAAAAATGGGTCTTGACCATATTCTTTGGCAGCCTTAAAGCTAGTATCCATTTTTAAATATTCTTCAACAGCCGAATTCATTACTTCGAATGCGTTTGGATATTTTTTTGCAATTACGCTATCTTTTGCTAAGCCATCATAAATGACAGCTTTTATGTAAACACCATCAGGTGTTGTTGCTAAAGAAGCATTTTTTGTAACGGCTTTATCGTATTCAATTTTTGCTGCATCAAATTTTTTCAATAATAATATGCCTTGAACTTTTTTAAAGTCTTGTGCATATGACATCTGTATAAATGTCACTAAGCTTAACAATCCGATAATTTTTTTCATGATTTTTGGTTTTGGTTGGCGTTATTTTTTTTAACACCATTAAAGATTAAAATTCTTATTTTTCTTAGATAGCGTAATTAGTTTTCAGGTGTATCATCTCCCGCGTCATTTAATGTATCATCCACTTTATTTTCAGTGTCATTAGCGCCTTCAATATCAGTTGATGCAATAATGTCAGTTGCTTCCTCTGATGGTTCTGCGCCTTCTACTATTTCTAATTCAGGAACATCCTGTTCTTCAATTTTTGAAGTTGCTGCTATTTCATCCCCCTCATCTAATCGGATTAATTTTACCCCTTGTGTTGCCCTACCCGCTTCTCTAATTTCAGTAATACTGGTTCTAATAGTTACGCCTGATTTACAAGTAATGATCAAATCTTCTTTTTCAAGTACATCCATTAATCCAACCAAGCTTCCTGTTTTTTCAGTAACATTAATTGTTTTCACCCCTTTACCACCACGATTGGTTATTCGATAGTCGTCAATAGCTGTTCTTTTACCATACCCTTGTTGGCTTACCACTAATATTGTTCGGTTTTTATCTTCTCTATTTACACAAACCAATCCGACCACTTCATCGGTATCATTATCAACTTCAATTCCGGCAACACCAATGGCGCCACGACCTGTTGGACGTACTTTTTCCTCTGGGAAACGAATAGCTCTACCAGATTTAACCGCCATCATGATTTCATTATTTCCATCTGTCAAACGTGCTGCTAATAATTCGTCACCTTCGTTAATGGTAATTGCATTTACCCCACTTACTCTTGGACGACTAAATTCTTCTAAGCAAGTTTTTTTAATGATACCTCGCTTGGTACATAAAACGATATAGTGATTGCTTACATAATCCTTGTCATCTAGTTTACGAACTTCAATAATCGCTTTTACCTTATCATCCTGTGGTATTTGAATCAAATTTTGAACTGCACGACCTTTACTTGTTTTTTCACCTTCTGGAATTTCATACACTCTTAACCAGAAACATCTTCCTTTTTCAGTAAAGAACAACATGGTATCATGTGTAGATGCAATAAATAAATGCTCTACATAATCTTCCTCTCTTGTTTTGGATCCAATCGCGCCTCTTCCTCCTCTTTTTTGTTGGCGATATTCTGAAACAGAAGTACGTTTGATATAACCTAAATGAGAAATGGTAATCACCACATCTTCTTCTTCAATTAAATCTTCCAATTTCATTTCATCCGCTAAGTATTGAATTTCAGATTTACGTTCATCTCCGAATTTCTCTTTCACTTCTAATAATTCTGTTTTGATTAATTCAAAACGCAAATACTCACTTCCTAATAATTCTTTTAAAGAAGCAATGAGTTTCATCAATTGATCAAATTCTTCTTTAATTTTTTCGCGCTCCATACCCGTTAAACGTTGTAATCTTAATTCTAAGATTGCTTTGGCTTGTATTTCGGAAATACCCCAACCTGCAGTCATCAAGGCTTCTTTTGCTGCATCTGGATTAGCGGAGCTACGAATTAAACGTATTACTTCATCTAAATGATCTAAGGCGATTAAATAACCTTCTAAAATGTGTGCACGATCTTCTGCTTTCTTTAATTCAAATTTTGCACGTCGAATAACTACTTCCATTCTAAAATCAACAAACTCACTAATTAAATCGCGTACGTTTAAAATCTTAGGACGACCTTTACTTAAGGCTACATTATTAATACCATAACTTGTTTGTAGTTCTGTATATTTAAATAATTGATTAATGATCACTTGCGCAACTGCATCTTTACGTAGTTCAATGACAATACGCGTTCCTTCCCGCTTATTACTTTCATTGTTCACATGTGTGATGCCATCAATGGTTTTGTCAACTACTAATTGACCAATACGATCCGTTAAAGTATCACGATTTACTTGGTAAGGAATTTCATTGATAACAATCAATTCGCGACCATTGGGCTTGGTTTCAATATTGCATTTACCTCTTACCACCACACGACCTCTACCGGTCATTAAACCTTGCTTAACCCCTTCCATTCCGTATATAATACCCCCTGTTGGAAAATCAGGTGCTTTCACAAACTGAATTAACTCCTCAACAGTAATATCTCTATTTCCAATATAGGCAATACATCCATCCACTACTTCATTTAAATTGTGCGGAAGCATATTCGTTGCCATACCCACTGCGATACCAGAAGATCCATTCACTAAAAGTTGTGGGATACGTGTAGGTAATACAGAAGGCTCTTGTAAACTATCATCAAAGTTTAATTGGAAGTCAACAGTGTCTTTTTCAAGATCATCCAACATGGCTTCAGAAATACGTTGTAAACGTGCTTCTGTATAACGCATTGCTGCTGGTGGATCACCATCTTGGTTACCAAAGTTACCTTGTCCATCCACTAACTTGTAACGCATGGTCCATTCCTGCGCCATACGCACCAAAGTATCGTAAATTGCAGTATCACCATGTGGGTGAAACTTACCCATTACTTCTCCTACAATACGTGCTGATTTTTTATATGCCTTGTTGCTGTTATTACCAAGCTCATGCATTGCAAATAAAACCCTACGATGCACTGGCTTAAATCCATCACGAACATCCGGTAATGCTCTGCCAACAATTACTGACATAGAATAATCTATGTAGGATGTTTTCATTTGTTCCTCAATATTGACCCTTACAACGCGATCACTATCTTGTGTGGCTTCTAGTCCTAAATTATCTTCCATATATTTTATCTTTCGTTACATCAAAATATGGGGTTTAAATATCCCATTTTGATGTATTACGAAGATAACTTTTCGAGGCCTTTTTTCTTTAAAATTTGGGGTCTATTTTTAGTTCTTTTATCCACAGATGTGGGTAATAAATTAAGGCTAAAAATGGATTAAATTTCCCTTTGAATTAGTGCTGAATTTATAACTAAATCACCGGGCTCATATCCCATTCATAATCTAATTGGCGCTTCTCTAAATTGGCGGCAATTACCTTAATCATGATCTTATCGCCCATATTAAATTTACGCCCAGATCTTAATCCCACGAGGGCATAATCAGATTCTACATGTCTGAAATCATCATATTTTGATAGTGTGGTGATACTCACCAAACCCTCACATTTATGGGCAACGGTTTCGACCCAAAATCCAAAACTAGATACCCCGCTTATGACCCCTTCAAAACTTTGACCTACATAGGAGCGCATGAATTCAACTTGCTTGTATTTGTTAGATGCTCTTTCTGCTTCCATTGCTGCTCGTTCTCTTTCACTACACTGAACACATTTTTCTTCTAAATTTTCATCATTCATGGGATGACCTTGGATCACAGATTCCACAATTCTATGCACTAAAATATCTGGATAACGACGAATAGGTGAAGTAAAATGGCAATAGTTTTCAAACCCTAATCCATAATGCCCAATATTTTTCGAGGTATAAACTGCTTTGGCCATCGTACGAATCCCTAACTGTTCCATGACGTGTTGTTCCGGTTTACCCTTAGCCGCTTGCATGAGTTGGTTAAAACTATGTGCAATATGTTCTGGGGTATCAATGCTGAATGTATATCCGTGTTTTTTAGCAAAAACGACAAATGGCGCTAGCTTTTCTTCATTCGGTTGGTCATGTATACGAAATGGAAAAGGCAATGGGTCTTTTTTAATTTTAATCTTACCCATTTTTTCTGCAATGAGTTGATTCGCTTTTAGCATTAATTCCTCAATAAGCTGATGTGATTCCTTACTTTCCTTCACGGTTATTCCAATGGGTTTTCCTTTTTCATCTAAAGTAAATCGTACTTCCTGGGATGAAAAATTAATAGCGCCATGATCAAAACGTTGTTGTCTTAATTTTTGGGTAAAATCCAAAAGCCACAAAATTTCATTCACGTGATCATTGGTTGGATCACCCGATTTTGTGTCAATAATTTCCTGCACCTGCTCATAAGTATATCGACGATCTGAATATATGATTGTTTTACCAAACCAGGTTTGCACTATTGCTCCAGTTGGATCCACTTCAAATGTGGCAGAGAAAGTTAATTTTTCTTCATGTGGTCGTAAAGAACATAATTCATTGGAGATACGTTCTGGTAACATCGGATATACCCTGTCTGGTAAATATACCGATGTAGCGCGCTCAAATGCTTCATTATCAACTGCGGTTCCTGGTTGCACAAAATGACTTACATCTGCTATATGCACGCCAATTTCAATGTTTTTATTCGGTAACACCTGATAGGATATGGCATCATCAAAATCTTTGGCATCTACTGGATCAATGGTGAAGGTTAACACCTTTCTATAATCTTTTCTTTTGGCAATTTCGGATTCAGATACCTTGTCAGATAATGATCTTGCAAAAGCCAAAGTTTCGGCACTAAATTCTAATGAAAATCCTGCTTCGGCAACAATTGATTTCATTGCCAAATCATTTTCTTGCTCTGGAGTGAAAATATTTAATACTTCTCCTTCTGGTTTGCGACTTGCCTTGTCCCAACTAATAAGTTTAACCATCACACGATCCTTATCCTTTGCACCATTTAAATATTTAATTGGAATATAAATATCCGGCATTGGATGAATACTGTTCGGTATGAAAAAAGCATGCTTATTCGTAACCTGCATCGTTCCTGCAAAGGAAACTTGTTTTCGTTTTAAT
>Ga0209358_10000925_pt1 | contig 24564 bp, 21 predicted proteins | sample LauGreFa1BDMLBSN_2_FD_187574 | JGI IMG/M metagenome (GOLD analysis project Ga0209358, IMG submission 187574) | Freshwater lake microbial communities from Lake Michigan, USA - Fa13.BD.MLB.SN (SPAdes) (version 2) | ecosystem: Environmental > Aquatic > Freshwater > Lake | place: Lake Michigan, USA...
AAAAATAAATGTCCAAAAATGAAAATCGGAAAAAAGTCTTGGAAAAAAATATTTGATATTTTTAAATAATAAATTCCCAAAGTAACTTAAAGAAACATTTATAAATCCAAACAACAAGTTTGAAAAACCAAGGATGTTACTTGATACGGATCTATGTTTGCAGCGGGTCGTCTATCTTCAAAATAACCGCAGCCATCTTTGACAACTTGATTAGGAATTCTTACAGACGTATTACGAGTACCAACTCCGAACGAAAATTTATTAATACTGGAGGTTTCATGTATTCCTGTTAATCTATTTTCATTGTCCTTCCCATAAACTGCTATATGTTCATTATGTTTTTTTTCTAATTTTGACATACATTTATAAATTTCTTCAATTCCATTTTCAGCACGTGTTATTGTAGTACTAAAATTAGTATGACATCCAGAACCATTTATGTTTTTATATAATTTTGGCGTATAATTAATTACAACATCATATTTTTCAGCTATTCGCTCCAATAAAAAACGAGCTATAATCATATGGTCTCCTGATTCAATACCTGTACAAGGACCAATTTGAAATTCCCATTGTGTTGGAGATACTTCCGCATTTAAACCTGATATATTTATTTTAGCAGTTAAACAAGCTTGTAAATGTTCTTCTACAATTTTTCTTTCTATTTTGTTTAATTGAGTTCCGCAATAATATCTACCCTTTTCTGAACATAAATTTCTAAAACTCTTATCCCCTTCATGAATCATAAAATATTCTTGTTCTAAACCAAACCATGGTTCAAGCTCAATATTCTTATCAAATATTTTAACCGCATTATGTCTATGATTAGTTGGTAATGGATTCATATTTGTATTAAGTGTTTCACACAATACTAAAAAATGGTTACTATTATTATCATTTATAAATGGATTTTTAAATAATCTACAAGGTTTTAAAATAACTTCGGTATTACTATTTGAATCTGCTTGATTAGTAGATGAACCATCATAATTCCAATAAGGTACATCAATATTTTTGTTAATAGCTATATTTAATACTCTTGTTTTGCTTCTAATTTCACCATTACCGCCAATCCAAATATACTCTAAAATAGTAAGATGATTAATACGAAACATTTAAATATAATAAAATTATTATCTTTAAATAAAAATATAAAAAAAATAAACAATCTATATAATTTTATATAATTTTATATAATTTTATACGATCTAAAATAAAATAACTTCCAAATCTTTAAGATTCCAATATTCACATGCCCCTCCAGGAATTGGACGTCTAATTATAAAAGGAATTTTCTTTTGTTTTAATTCAAGTTCAGCAATTACATAACTATCAATAATATTTTCAGGTACTTTTACAAATGGTCTAGAACCTGTTTCTATTTGTTTTGCTCGTTGACCAAGAATTCTAGCCCTTTCATATTTTGTTAAGAATGGTATAGTTTTATGAAGCGGATCAACAATAATATTATTCGAATCTCTAATAACATTCGTAAGCTTAGATATTTCATCATAATTATGAATTAAACATTCCGGATGAAACTCATTAATATAATTTTTAGTAATATCATTATCAAATTTTTGTAAATATGATTCATCGTCCTCATCGTCCTCATCGTCATCATCATTAATTTCAATTTGTACAGGTGTTTTAGGTTTACTAACTTTTTTTTTAGTATCTAGTTTTTCTTCTGGTTCATTATCATCCTCATCTTCAATATCAGATTCATTATCTTCATTTTCAGAATCATCAGACCTCCAATCAACTCCTCCAACACCACCAGGTTCACCATTTTGGTCTTCTTCTATATCTACTACTCCTCCTTCTTCTTCCGATTCACTATCACTAATATAATCATCAATAGTTTTACCATCAGTAACAATTTTTGATTTTATACGTGTTTTTGTTTCAATTTCTGAATCATTATCACTTTCTGAATTAGAATAATTACTTTCAGTATCGCTCATTTTATTATATTTACTAAAGATACTTTTAAATAAAAATTATTCAATTTTTTTATAAAATAATTTTATATTTAATTAAACCTTTTTAATTATTTCGTTAATTTTATTTTTAACTATTGGCATAATATTTTTTAATTCTTTATTTTCTTTCATTCTTAATAATTCAACAGAATTATACCAATAAGTATTATTATTATCATCTGACCATCTCCAATCAGAACCATAACCTAATAATAAAAATGTTCTCACATTTAAAATTCCCGCCAAATGTGTCACAGATGTATCTATTGTAACCAATAAATCAATATTTTGTAATATAGCAATAGTGTCTTCAAAAGGTTTTTCTTTGTCTATATCATAACAATTAATTTTATCTTTAAAATCAATGTTATTTATATCATTTTGAATATCACCTAATTTATGTAAACATATCAAATCTATATCTAAATCACACAATGTTTTAAATTCATCTAATGGTATATTTTTTTCAATAAATGATGATAAAAGACCATTATAAATAAACCCAACTTTAAATCTTTTTAAATTTGATAATTTATCATTCCAAAAAGCATTTTTTTTGTCATTTACACAAATATATTGTTCTTTATTTGGTAAAATATTATTAACTTTTAAAATATATGGTAATGACATAATATATAATTTATAATTCAACCCAACTTTATTATCAATATTAGATACAATTTCAATATTATTATATGTTTTAAAAATGTTTTGTACAATATCTCTACAAAAATAACTTATTTTCATATTAGGATACATAAGAGATAATTCAATTATAAAGCGATAATATTGAATATTATCTCCTATTCCTTGTTCATAAATAATTAATAAATTATCACAATGATTGATACCATTCCAATACGATAACCAAGGTATTTCAACGCGTTGAACTTGACCGGTTTGAGCCTGTATTTCATTAAATTTTAATCTATTTTCATATAAATTTAATCCAATTATAAATTCTTTTTTAGCTAAATAAGGAAAGCATAAATTATACAAACATTTTGGATTTTTTTCAATATTTTTTATTTTTTTGTAAAATGATATTGAATAATTATAATTTTTTATATAAAAATATAAATCACCTAATGCTGAATTTATATCATCATTATCTAATAAACGTAATGAAACTAATAAATTATTTTCAGCTAATTTATAATCACGTAAATTAATATAACATGTACCTATATTTTTGTATACTTCTGGTACACGATTATTTATTTTCAATACTTGTTTAAAATAATTAATGGCATCATTATATTTAGTTAATGTAAAATAACAAATTCCAATTTCGTTCAACATTATTAAATTTGTAGGTTGTAATATCACTATTTTTTTTAAACAATCAATAGCATCTAAAATTTTCTTAGATTGTTTATATATAAGTATTAATTCTTGAAGATAAGTAATATTTTTTGGATCATATTCAATAATTTTTTTATAACATTCAATAGATAAATCTATTTCCCCTTTATTTTTGTGTTTTAAAGCATTTAAATGCTCCTTTTTAATAATTTTCTTCTCCATATATAAATTTATGCATAACTTTTTATATCCTTAATTTCCGAATTAAAAAAAATATTAATTTTATTTTTAATTACATGTCTTTGATCATTATTTATATACACACTTCTAGCTAATGATATAAATTCATCATCAAATTCATTTTTTTTCTCCTTAATTCTTATATTATCTTCAATATCCCATAATGTTTCGTTAATTATTTTAATTTCATCCCTAAGATTTAAATCTAAATTAAATTTATCAATATAAGGTTGTAAAAATTGAATTTCTTTATTAATACACATAATTTTATTATCATCATTAACCCGTTCTTTTTTAATTAATAAAATGCTATATTTATCAAATAATTCACCTAAAGAAATAGGAACAAAACAATTATTCATATTATATAATTTATAAAATATTTTAAATTATATAATAATTATACAATTAATTATTATTTGTATTCCAAACAGTGTCACACGATGAACATAAATATATATATTTCATATTAACATCATCATACCTAATATATATTATTTCCTTTTGTTCATCTTTAGTATTAGTATTACAATCTGGATTTGGACACAAAATATTATTAATTCTAGGTAATGTAGGATCTAATTTTGTATATTTATTAATAATATGATTAAATGATTGCTCGCTTTTTTTAATTTGTGTTTTAGATACACAAACATTATCTACAGCAATAATTTTATCTTCATTACCACAATGACGACAATAATATACAAGACTATTAGGATCATCACTATTAATTCGTATATAATACATATTAGAACAGTTAGAACAGAAATGCATGATTAATATATATTATACTTTTACATTATTTATTTATTTCAATTTTGTTTTATAATATAAAATAAATTTTTATTTAACAACTATCAATAAATAACTTAGAATCCATTAATTTTTGAATAACTTTTTCATAATTAATATTAACATTCATTGAATAAAATTGTGTTTTTAATAATTTACATTCTTTAAAATCATTTTGGTGTTTATTTTTTGCGATAATAAGTAAATTTTCATAATTTTTATTAAAATTTTCTTTGATAAATGAATAAAAATATTCAAAAAAATTCATATATACGCCTGGTTTTTTTGTAATAATATCACAAATTGCAACATCTAAATTAGAAAATTCTATAATTTCATTATATGAATTCATATCATTATGGCTTTTATGTACACCAGGTTCGTTTAATAATGGATTTTTACATAATAATGTACATAATGTTAATAAAACTGTCGAAATACTTTGACAAGAAGTCCATTGGTCACCTCTCCAAGTATTTAATAATGAAACACAAACTTTGCCACATTTATATAAATTTGGATTAAATCGAATATCGTTTCCATTTGTACAATATTTCACTTTTGGCGGACTATGTGGATAATCATAAGGATATGTAAATTCAAAAAAATAATTGCCTCCAAAATAAGGTGTATCTGAAGGACCTATAATTAGAGCATATCCTTTCATCATATCAGCATCATCATGAACATAATATATTCCATTTTCTGTTAATGGATTTTTTATAATATATTTTACATCCTTTAAAAGACGCATAGTTGTTTCTTTTGATATAAATGTTGTCATTTTAAGTGCTTTATTATATTTATAAAAATATTTTTATATTAATTTTTTTAATATTAAACATAAATTTTAATATTTCTTTTTTTTCAATTAATTAAAATATAAAAAAATGAAATAGAAAAATATTGTTATATTATATCAACAATGATTAATACAATGATACAAACGTCACAATTTAAAGATATTAAAGAATTTTTGGCAAAGCATAGTGCTAAGGGAGGATCGGGAGTACAAATTACTCATACAAGAATTGCTGATAAAGAATTAAATATATATGGTGGTTCTTTTGTAATTCCAAAAGAAGAATTACCAATATTTCATAGTTTGTATTATGATCATGTATTTGTAAAAAAAAATAAGGATTATTTAACAGAAAGGCAAATTGAAAATGGACCAATGGCAGTTGATTTTGATTTTAGATATAATCATGACGTAGATACTAGACAACATACAAAGGAACATATACAAGATATGATACTTTTATATTTGGAGGAACTTAAGGAATATTATGTTTTTGAAGAAAATAAACCATTTGATATATTTATTTTTGAAAAACCAAATGTAAATAGGTTAGCAGATGGAAGTTTAACAAAAGATGGAATACATATGATTATTGGTATTCAAATTGATAATATTGTTCAGATGATAATTCGTGATAAAATTATTGAGAAACTTCCAGAAGTATGGGATTTGCCATTAATAAATGTATGGGATTCTGTATTAGATGAAGGTATAAGTAAAGGTACAACAAATTGGCAGTTATTTGGTTCCAGAAAACCTGGAAATGAAGCATATGAACTAACCCAACATTTTAATATAGCATATGATAAATCGGATGGCGAATTTATGATGAATGAAATGAAAGCACATGATTTTGATTTAAAAAAAAATTTTATAAAATTATCAGTACAAAATAGCGAGTGTCCCAGTTTTAATATGAATCCTAAATTTATCGATGATTATAAAAAACGTTCAGAAAAAAAGAGTTTTAAAACAAAAAAACCAAAGAGTGGAACCAAAATAAATTTACTGATTGAAGATGATGATGATGAAGAACAAGAAGAGTCTATTTCACTAAATGATATAAAAAATAAAGAAACATTGGATAAAGCAGTAGATTTAATGTTAAAAAATTTAAAACCAAATGAATATGAAATTAGAGAAACTCATGAATATACGCAACAATTACCAGAAAAATATTATGAACCTGGTTCTCATTTGTTAAATAGACAAGTAGCATTTGCTTTAAAACATACAGATGATAGATTATTCTTATCATGGGTACAACTTAGAAGTAAAGCATCAGATTTTGATTATAATACAATAGTAGATTTATATCACCAATGGAAAAAATATTTTAATAAATCAAAAGAAGAAGGCATTACAAAACGTTCCATTATGTATTGGGTAAAACAAGATAATTTTGAAGGTTATGAAAAGGTTAAAAATAAATCAATTGATTATTTTATTGAAGAATCATTAAATACTTCAACAGAATATGATTTAGCTCAGGTTTTAAAACAAATGTTTAAAGATAAATATGTATGTGTTAGTTATGATAAAAAGGGTATTTGGTATCAATTTAAAAATCATAGATGGGTATTGGACAAAGGTTTGAGTCTTAGAGAAGCCATATCTACTAAAATGTTTGATTTGTATTCTAATAAATCATTACAATTAGAAAATGAATATCATCAGTATGATCCTAGTGATGATAGAGCTGAATTTATTAAAAAACGAGCAAAGGTAACATATGAAATAAAGGTTAAATTAAAGAAAACGAATGATAAAAATAATATTATGCGTGAAGCTATGGAATTATTCTATGATGGAGAATTTGTAAGAAGTATGGATGTAAATAAAAATTTATTGTGTTTTAATAATGGAGTAGTTGATTTTAAAAACAAAATATTTAGAGATGGTTATCCAGAAGATTATATTACAAAAACTACAAGAATTAGTTATATACCATATGATTTAAAAAATCCAGAGTTTAAAGAAACTTCCGATACAATAATTGAGTTTATGGAAAAGTTATTTCCAATTCCTGATTTATTAACATATATGTGGGAACATTTATCATCGTGTTTAATAGGTTCAAATAAAAACCAAACATTTAATGTTTATCATGGAAGTGGTAGTAATGGTAAATCAATTATTGCGGATTTAATGTCAGTTACATTAGGTGAATATAAGGGTACTGTACCTATTACTCTTGTAACTGAAAAACGTGGATTAATTGGTGGTACATCAGATGAAGTTCTTAAATTAAAAGGTGTTAGATATGCTGTTATGCAAGAACCATCGAAAAATGTTAAGTTGAATGAAGGTATTATGAAGGAATTAACTGGTGGTGATCCGATTCAAGCAAGAGGATTATATTCTGAATCTGAAATATTTGAACCTCAATTTAATTTGGTTGTTTGTACTAATAATTTATTTGATATTGAAAGTAATGATGATGGAACATGGAGACGTATTAGAAAAGTAGATTTTGTATCTAAATTTATTGATGAAGGAGAAGAACATACAGACGAAACACAATATATTTATACAAAAGATAAATCATTAAAAGATAAATTGCCTTCCTTAGCTCCCGTATTCGCAAGTATGTTAGTAAAACGTGCTTTTGAAACAGAAGGTATTGTAGCTGATTCAGATTATGTAATGAATTCTTCAAATAAATATAGAAAATGTCAAGATCATATTTCTAAGTTTATTTCTGAATTTGTTGAAAAGACATCTAATCCAAAGGATAAAATTAAGAAAACAGAATTGGCAAATCAATTTAAATTTTGGTTTCAACAAGAGCAAGGTGCGAATAAAAAAATACCAAAAGGTCAAGAATTATATGATTATATGGATAAGAAATTTGGCTTACATAAAAGTAGCGGATGGCATGGTGTTAAAATATTATATCCTACTACTGATGAAATGGAACAATCAGAAAATTAAATATCCAAGGGTATAATAATAAATTTATCATAAAATAAATATTACAATTTATAATATTTATTTTTTATTTACAAATAATTTTACAATTATAATTTTGTATGTACATTTTTTGGTAATACTTCATATGCGCTGTAAAATAAAAAGATTAATTTACCTAATATCCATGTTGAGATAAAGGGTAATATAAATAATAAACCAAAAATAAAAATTCGCATATTAAAACTAAATTGTGATGGATATATAAAATTAAATATTCCAAAAGCTGCTAGACAAATAAAATAAATAGTTACAAGAAAATAATAATAATAAAATTTTAAATTTTCAATTCCTTCATCTTGATAATATGTTTTTCTCTCATTTGTTAAAATATCATTTGATTCTTTTTTAATTTGTTTTGATAATTTTTCATTTTCATTTTTATATTTTGCTAATAATTCAGAAACATTATTAAGATTTACAAGTAATCCTGAATATGAATTTATACTAGATAAAATATTTGCGGATTCTTTATTAAAATTTTCTTTATAAAATAAAGACAATTTTTTTGCTTTTTGTGTTAATTCATTATCTACTTGTTCATTATAACTAGATTGACCTTGAGAATATATAAGATAATTTTTTTTTGCTAATTCATATTGATTTGGTGCGGTTGCTAAATTAGTTTGTGAATTCAAGTATTTTGTTTTCAGTTCATTAGCAGTTTTCTGTTGTTGACATGTTGAATCACAAGCAATCATGTTTGTTGCTTGTTCAATCATCAAATTAAATTTATCTAAATTATTGGATTGTATATTTTGATTATTATTTTCCATTTATTATACTATATTATATCATTAAAAGAATTTGGTAATTATAATAAATTGAAATAATTTGTAATAAATATTATTTAATAGTTAATAAAACTTTTAGATATACTAGGTTTAACAATATCATCACCATTTAATATAACATCTGTTTTGTATTTATTAGAACCCTTTATAAGAATATTATTCACTTCATTTTCAGTAATAAATCCTTCTTTTTTAACAACATTTTTAGTAGATATGTTTACATTAGAACTACCAATACATTTATATAATGTTTCATCATATGTTTGACCATCTGAACAACAAGCATTGCCAACACAAGTACCTATTGCCATATTTGAAGCCCAAGGATCTGTACTATTTACATTTGACGCAGCGGGTGCTGATTTTGCATCAAAAAACCAATCATATGCTTGATAATTCATATTATCACGTGCAATAATAGAACCAAAACGTACCCAAAAGTAATAACCACCAATACCAGATATAATTATTAATAAAATAAAATAAATAATATTTGGTAAAATACTCTTATTATTTAAAAATGTTAAAATAATTATTGGTACTAATGTGAAAATTATGATTTTCATTAAATTACCATGCTCATCATATTTTTCACTATAATATTCATTAATTTCAACCAAACGTATTTTATTGTTTTTTTTTTCTTCTAAAATTTTTAATTGTTTTTTAACTGTATTTAATTCATTTTCAACAATGGTAATAGCTTGACTTTGTTCTTTTAATGTACCTTGAGAGGAAGATAATGCATTTTTAAAATAATTATTAACACCACTCAAAGTTTGATATAAATTTATTCGCATATTTGATATTTGATTTATTTTAAGAATAATCTTTTCTTTTTCTATTGTTGTTAAATTAGGATTTGTTTCTAAATTATTAAACAATTGTTGTTCAATTGTTTGTAATGATTGAATATCGTTAAGCAATTGTTCATTATTTTGTTGAATATTATTTAATTCAGACATTATATAAATTATAAGAAGATAATTATATAATATTATTTTTAATTATTTTTAACAACATTCATTGATATTAATACTGTAGAAATTGCTATAACAGACCAAAATAAATAATCATAATTTTTTTGTAATACAACGATATCACTTTCGTTTAGTATATTATCAACATTGTTATTTTTATCAAAATCTTTAATTTTAACATTTGTATTTTTAATATCATTAACATAATTATTGATTCCTTGAACGTTTGTTTGTGATTGTTTTTGAATTTCCTGATTTCCTGTATCAAATTTTGTTGTTAATCTAGATAATTGACTAGACAACATATTCATTGTGGTTTCTAATTGTCCTAATTGTTTTTTTTCTGCACTAGTAGCATTTTCTAAACTATACGAATTTGTTATATTTTTATTGCTTTTTGGATAATGTTCATATCTGTTTGAATCAATATTCATTATTTTATCTGAAATACCAACAGGAGTATTTATTAATTTTGGTTTTCTAACATATAAATCAATTGATGTGTTTGTTTTTCTTGAACCTTTGGGATACATTGTGTTATCTTTTGGATAACATATTTTATTTGTTTTATCAAAATCAAACCCATAACAATTTTTCATGTTATTACATGCGGTTTTACATTTATCAATAGTAGTATTTGAAAAAGAAGCACCTTGTATATCATGTCCAGCACTACTATAATTGGTATAAGTGTTATAATCATTAGTCAAACCTATATTTGAATCTGGATATGGATATAATAAAGAGTTTTCATCAATGCGTGAAATCTTACCCAAATTAGATGGAACACCTGTTTCTGCTAATTCATATAAAGCATTCGCATCAACCCCACCACCTGTATTGCCATCTTTCATTTTTTGACAATTTACACTATTTTGTGACGTATATAAAACAAGGTTACCATTTGTTTGCATTGTTAAATAAATTGAACCATCCGTAGAGCCAATAAAATCACCTTTTGCTAATGTTGAACCAGATACTATCCAATTTTTACCATATTTACCTTTTGCCGCGGCATAATTTGGATTTGCTTTTTGTTGTTTTCCATTAGTTCCAGAACACCAAATACGTCCTTGGTTATCATTTGGTCCACTTCCTTTATATACACACATATTACCATCATCTTGAAGAATTAAATAATATGTACCTTTTCCATCAACGGAATATATAGCATTAGACCAAGGTCCGCCCATATAATTCCCTGATTTATCTTTGGTGCAATTATTAGCTACACCATATTTCCGAGAACTAGCTAAATCATTACTAGCAACACACCAACCATTATTTTTTCCATCTTTATTTTGACTTCCATAATACTTATAATTACCATCTGTAGCATATTTTTTACAAGTATCAAATGGATAATATTTACCATTTGAAGTATTAGTCATTGCTCTAGTGCTTTTATCATTATAACAACCAATATAACCACCAGAAGTAAGTTTTGAATCAGAAGGTGTGTTAAAAATTATTGCTCCAGTAGAATTAAATACACTTAGTGTTCCTTTATCTGTTACACTAGAACTCATTCCAGAATTATTTGTTTTACTTTCCCATAATGTTACAACATTACTAATAACATAAGCAGTACCATTTTTAGTAGCACTAACACTATCATTACTTACCAAACAATAACCTTTGCTAGTATCGGTATTCACGTTTTGAAGAGCAAAAAATTTATATCCACCATCAATTGCTTCATTTTTACACATATCATATGTATAAGTGCCATTACTACTTGTTCCACCTCCAATTGTAATACCTTGAAAAGCGGTTGATTTATCTCCAGAAGAATTTTTGCCAATGAATTTAATGATATTATTACCACTAGTAGTAACATTGAAAGTTTTTGAATATTTAGTCCAAACATTAGATGTAGGAGTTAAAGAAAAAAAGGTTTTGCCATTTAATTGAATATCTATAGGATTTGCTCCAGTAGATGGTCTACCACAAGCCATAAATGATATGCTAGTATTACCACTACTTAAATTTAATGTTTGTTCTATAAATGATGTATTTTGAATACAAGCACATTGATTACCATTAGGATAAGGTATAGGATATCCCCATGCACGTGAATTATTTACTAAAACAGCACCATTAAAATTCCAACCAGGAACTTTGGTAGTACTTGTAATATATTCATAACTATTATTTGATTTTACAGGTTGTGAAAAATTACCATTTTGGATGGTAACTGATATTGAAGGAGTACCTCCTATAAATTTCATTGTGCGCGAAGAAGAATTGTCAGCATAACAACCATTATATTTAGCATTTGGATTAGTAATAATTTTGTCCACATAAACGTTAAGACCTTCATTTCCACATGATTCATTTGCTAGCATAGGTGTTCCTACAATTAATGATGGTGTGGTTGGTATTTTTGTTCCTTCTAAAGTATATGAAGAATTCCATGGTATTGTAATATTAACAATATTTTTATCATTAGGACAACCATTTTTACCCCAAAGTCCTGTAAAAATATCCCAACTAGTAATAGGTTTTGCTACACCTTGATTTGTAACATACATAGTTGTGCCTCCAGCAGCAGGATCACTCCAACGAATATATTTATTTAAATAAGGATTATTAGAGCTTAATCTATTTATGTAATCAGATGTAGTATCACTAATTTTTTTTAATAAATTTTGATACTCAATTACCGCCGCATTGTATTTTTTTTGTAAATCCTGAATTACTTGATTTTGCGAAGTTGTATCAGTTGTTTTTAATAAATTATTTGTTTGAATAGTTAAACTTGGCTCTTGATTTGTATTGATTTGAAAACCTTCTATATCACTTAAATTATCAGAGGGTTTTTCTAAATTGTTCTTAATATTTATTTGATAATTTTTAAAATTTTTACCTTGATTTAAAGATTCGCTTGTTAAATTTTCATTATCATTATTATAATTTGTAGGATTGTCTATTATAGATTTTTGTTTTGTTAAATCATCAAAATTAGAAAATAAATTTGTAATCGTTGTCATATTAATATAAATAGATACAAAAAACTAAATTTAAATAATTAATTACTATAGTAAAATATAAATTATTAATTATAGTAAATATTAATTAATAATTGTAGTAAAATATTAATAATTGTAGTAAAATTATTTATATAACTTATGTAATTTATAACCACCCATTTGATTATAATTGCTAGAATTATTTTGAACACTAAATATAGATGTAAATTTATACAATAAAATAATTATAAATATAACAAAAATAATTAATAAAATAAATAAATAATATTTTTGATTAATTTTTAATTCTCCATCTATTTCTTGCGTATTTAAATCTTGATATAATTCTAACATTTTCTTTATTTTTTCTCTTTCATTAACAAGCTGTTGATAGTTTTGTAATAATTCATTGCCTTGATTTGTAGATTTTGTTTTTATTGAATTATATAATGGTTCACCTTGTTTACTAATATCTTGAATTTTTTTATTAATATCTAATAATTTGTTATTAATACTTTGTATTATTAATAAATATTGTTTTGCTTGAGGTACAATAGCATAATCAGTATCCAATGCGGGTAATACTTCACCATCACCAGTTCTTATCCAACACATAGGTTGACTATATACAGTAGGATTAAATGTAGCCCCAGTACAATTGGATATTTTATTACATAATGCCTTACATTGTTCTACATCACCTCCAGTATAAACGCTTTGAGAATTTGCGGTTCCAGTTCCCCAAAAGGCTCGACCTTTTATTGATGTATAAGAAGGAGTAGTTTTATTAGTTTGTAAAAAATTGACATAATTTGAAACAGCCTGTTTATAAGCAGTTAATTGTGTTTGATACTCTATTTTTAATTTTTCTAAATCCATGACATTCATTTTTGTTTGTGTTTCATAATTATTATCCTTTTTATTGTCTTTTTTATTGTCTTGTTTATTTTGGTTCATTATATACATATAAAAGAAAACAAAATTACCTTCTAGTAGAATAAAAATAATATATTGTTGATGATAAAGAGAGAAAAAGAATACCAGAAAATAATATATTTTTATTAGTAGATGGTGGCATTGTTGGATTATCAGACCACAATATATTTTTTAATTTTCTCTCTTGATTACATTTAAATGAAAGTTTCATATAGTCATCATTACTTTTTTTAATATAATCATTAAATTTTTTATCAGTCCAATATGGTTCTTTAATATAAGTGGAAAGAAGCATTATTTAAATTTAATTATATTAAAAAAAATAAATTTAAATTTAAAAAATTATATAGTTTGTTTTTTGAAAACACTAGAAATAACTAATCCTGATATTATAATACTTAAAAATAACGCCCAATTTCTTAAATAACCAATATCATAAATTTTATTATAATCATGAATCATTTCATTTGAACTATTAATATTTGTTTCAATCATACCTAATTGTTTTTTAAGTTCTAAATTTTTATCTCTTTCTTTTTTAATTAAATTATTAAGTATTTCATAGAATTTATTTATATTATCAATATTGGAATCAACATCATTTGATAAAATAAATAAAGAACTGCTTAATTTATTTAAATTACTTTTAATATTTTCAAACATATTTTGATATTCTGGAATACTAGGGTCTTTATTATATAAAACAAAATACTTAACAAAATCATCTAAAATGGGAGGCATTTGTTGTTTTAACGTTTGAAGTCTTTCTGTATAATTTGTTGGTTCTTCAAAATTAGCATTTAAATTATCTTCATACATATTATATATATTTCAGTATAAAATTAATATTAAGTTTATATTAATTTTATATTATTTTTATTAAGTAATATTATTCCAATCTAAAAATTTTCATTTTCATCAAATTTGACAAGTTGTTTATCAAAATATTTTTGAGTGTCATCAAAACCACCTATAAATTTGCCATCTTTAAATACCATTGGAAAGGTTCTATATTCTTTTTTTGCTTTTTCTTTAATAAATAATAAAAATTGTTCTTTATCTTTCATTAAAAATTCATCACAACTAATATCTAGAAAAAAAATTTGTTTTCCTAATAATAAATTTTTAACTTTTGTACAATATGAACAATTACTTTTACTATAAATAGTAAATCCAGTTTCTAATGGATCCATAATTTGCATTTTATTAAATCATTCATTATTTTTAAATATTTTTAAATACAAATTCTATAATAAAATGTTTCAATAGCCGTTTTACTATATCTAGTTATTTTACATAATTGTCCTGGTCTTAAGCCAATAGCTCTCGATACTGGGTCAAATCTAGAAATATCTGGAAATTGTGTTTTATCAGTAATGTTATATTTTTTCATTACCTCAAGAACTTCAGTTTCTGGCATTACTTCATGTTTTGGTACTAATGTATGGTTTAGTATATTAAATTGCAACCTTTTAATATTTTCAATTACAATAAAAATGCCATCTCTTTCCCAAATATGTTTTAATTCATTTGTTAATGTTTCATTAATTTCATCTTTAATAATTATAAATAATGTGTCTTCTTTTTTAAGAATTTCTTCTAAATTAAATAAATCATCTATCATTTCTTGAAGATTGGTTGGTCTAATAGATTTACCTAAATAATACCGAATATAAATTTTATTTTTACGTTTTGTAATAGTGTCTTCTTCTTTTTTTTCTAAAAGCATATCTAATTGATTATTAGATTTCATTGAGTTAACTTCATTAATACTAAAATTTGAATAATCCTCAATATTATATCCTTGTTTTTCCATTAAATCTAAAACATTTTTTCTAGAATTAAATACAGTTGAAATTAAAATACTTGATTGTTGGCTTGTCATTTTATACTATAATAATAACATAAACAATTATTTTTATTTCAATTTTATTTAAAATGTTATTTTCTTAGAATCGTTTGAATTACTTGAAGAAGTTGTATCTTCAGAAATACTCACTTTTTTTGTTTCAGATTCAGATTCAGATACAGATTCAGATACAGGTTTATTTTCATCATTTTTTTCTTCGACTACTTTTGGTGTTTCAACTTCTAAAATAGTTGGTTTTACTTCTACTGATTCTAAAGTAGGCATAGATGAAGAGCTAGATTCTGATTTATCTTCAATATTAATTCTTGTAAATTCTCCTGGTGGTGTTCCAGGTGCGTATGGAGGTGAAACATATTGTTCTGGTGGTGTTCCAGGTGCGTATGGAGGTGAAACATATTGTTCTGGTGGTGTTCCTAGGGCATATGGAGGTGAAACATATTCTCCTTCTGGAGTATTTACTAATTCAAATGAACCTGGACTATTTGGAGCATATGGAGGAGAAACAAAATCTACTGATTCTAATTGCTGATCAGGTGTTAATTTTACAGGTTCAGGAATAATAGGTGCTTCATATTCTACATTTTTTCCATATATTTTGTGATTTTCTTTAATAATAGTTTCATTTACATTTTGTAAATATTTTTTGGTTACATCTTTAAGATCTATGTTACCTTCTTGTAATAATTTATTAATATTATCAGAGTAAGACATACTCAAAAGTTGGTCAACATTATCATCAGTAATAATACGCATTTGTACATTCATAACTTGTAGTTCTTGTATTAAAAGTTTTAATGAATAAGGAACTCTTAATATACTAAAGGAACGTCCAAACTTACTTAAATTTTTAATATTTTGTGTTCCATCTGGATTATTAACAAAATGAATTGGACCATCCGCATATGGACTTAAAAAAAGATTTTTCGCTTCATTATAAATAGCAATGGCGCCAGTTTTGTTACAAACCGCAATATAAAATTCATCCCCTCTAATTAAAAAGGATTCATTTAAAAAATAAGACATACCATGTCCTAAAATTCCGTCACGTTCCATTTCACCAACACGTAACCCACCATCATTTGCGCGTCCTTGTACGGGTTGTCTTGTCAAAACAGTATTTGGACCACGAGCACGATAATTAATCTTATCTTTAACCATATGTTTTAAACGCATATAATAGGTAGGACCAATATAAATATTCGCCTCTAATTGTTCACCATTCATGCCGTTATACAATAATTGATTTCCACTTGAATGAAAACCTTGTTCAACTAATAAAGGAGCGTATGTTGAATAATTTGAACCTTTTACTTGAAATGCGGTACAATCACCAAATGCTCCATAACTGGTACAAACTTTTCCAAATAAACATTCAACTATTTGTCCAATTGTCATACGAGATGGAAGAGCATGTGGATTAATAATTAAATCAGGGCGTACGCCGTCAGATGTAAAAGGCATATCTTGTTCAGGAATAATGAGACCTATAGTACCCTTTTGACCACTTCTAGAAGCCATTTTATCACCAATCGCAGGTATTCTCTCTTCTCGAATTCTAACTTTCGCAATATTAAATCCTTCTTCTCCCAAAGTAATAAAAGATTTATCTACAAATCCTAGTTGTCCTTTTTTAGTTTTTACTGAATCATCAATCCATAAATCCTTGTTTTCTAAATTAGAATTTATTTTACCAATAACAATAATTTTATCATTTAATTCAGTGTTTTCTTTTACTAATCCGTGATCATCTAAATAACTATAATCAAACCCTTGTTTTAATTTAATTACGTTATTTTTTTGAATATTTGCGAATTTTGAACTAGTTGAGCCAGTAATTTTTGAACTTTCTTCTCTTGATTCATACATTGAATAATAGGTAGTTCTAAAAATACCACGAGCAACGGAAGCTTCATTAATTAAAATAGCATCTTCAACATTATAACCGGTGTATGACATGATTGCCACAATCGCATTCACACCATATGGTTGTTCCTCATTATTAATATACTCCATATATCTTGATTTAATTAATGGAACTTGACCATAATTCAAAACAACACCCATTTTATCAATACGCATTTGATAATTAGAATGATAAACGGATACTGCTTGTTTACTTTGACCACAAGAAAAAGCATCACGAGGTAATGGGTTATTTTCAGGATAAATAATTTGATTTCCCATAACACCTAAAATAAGGGAAGGATCTATTTCCATATGCGTGTAATATTTGCTTTTTTTAAGGTCTTCAGGATACATTGCAATTAATGCGGATTCCTCTTCCGATGTATCAACATAATCAACAATTGATTTGTTTTTTTGTAAAAAATTAATAATATTTTCTTGTTGTTTTCCAATATCAGGATATAAATTTATTAAATCATACAATACATTATTTTTAACGTTAAAATTTTCTTCTGATTTTTCCTTTAGTCCGGAAATAATTTGTTCCCATGTAATTTTGCCTTCATTTAATTTTTCTATAAATTCTTTTCTATTATAACTTTGTATTCCATTTTCAATATAATAAATAGGTCTTGTAAGTCTTCCTGAATCAGTATAAATGTTGATTTCATTATGTTCATAATCAAACGAAATACTTGTAAATATTGGTACGACTCCATTTCTTCTAAATAATTTTAACATTTCAACTAATCCAATTTCCTTATCATTTGTAGAAATTGGACTATCAATGACTCCAATCCAATTACCATTTATAAATATTTTTGAACTATTAGATAAATATTCAGTAGTACATTCTAACTTTAGTTTCATAGGTGTATTTGCTCTTAACCATTTAATAATTGGATAACATGACGTACCACTTGTAATATGTGTGCTAATAGACATGTGTTTATGTAATCCAATATTTCCACCATCCGGAGTATCAAGAGGATCAATAAATCCCCATTGTGAACTATTTAAAAGTCTTGGACCTACCACTTTTGCACTAGAATCAAGCGGTAAATTAATTTTACGTAAATGCGAAATAAATGTATTCCAACTTAAACGATTTAAATCTTGAACAGCTCCAAGACGTTTGGTATGTTCTTCGGAACCCCAATTTCCTTTAAAAGCCTTTCTAAAACCACTTTCTACAATCCTTTCCTTAAAAAATGTTTTAACGTTAGATTCAATTAACCCAATAAAATTATTTTGGTATTTATTTTCTTCAACGGGTCTATTTTTTAATTGTTTTTTTTCTTTTCTGCTCATAGTTTCATCATCCTTATATTCGCCTTTATGATAATAATATTCTTCATCAATTTTTTGCGTAATTGCTTTTTTTTGTATTAAATAATATTCTCTAAATAAATCATAAATTAAAGAACCTGTTAATTCAATTCTTTTAAAACGAAAATTATCACGATCAGTAGGTTTTTCTTGTTTTGTATACACTTTTAATAAACGAAATGTCATATAACCTACAAAATAAGCTTTATCTAAAAAATTTAATTCCCCAATATGAGGTAAAAAATAATCTGAAAGAATTTCCATTACACCTGATATTGTACCTCTTTTGGTAAAACTAGCTATAAATTCTAATGCTGTTTGTTGATTAAAAACTTTGTTTGCATCGTGTATTGATGGTATAAATAAATCAACATAATTACTATTTTTTTCAATATCTAATAAACAAAAACGAATTATATCTTTATCAGAAACTACACCTAAAGCGCGCATTAAAATAAAAAGAGGTATTGGTTTTCTAACATTAGGTACTGCTACTACTATTTGATTATTACTATAAGTAGGTGAAGGAGCGATAATTTTAATAGCTGTAGTTCTAATTGCTTTTGATGTATCCTCAGAAACAGACCTAATTTCAGCAGAATGACTATAAATATCATCCTGTTTATTTTTTCTTATATAAAGCATATTATCAGCAAATTTTTCTTGAGATATAATAACCTTTTCTTTTCCGTCTATAATAAAATATCCTCCATAATCATTACGACATTCACCCATATTAAATCGTACATCTTTATGTAATGTTTTTAAAATACATAAGTCGGATTGGAGCATAATAGGAAAACGTCCAAGATAAATTTTATTTAATACCATACTATGCTGTTTCTTTTCACCTCCAACATAATAAATAAAATCAACATCAACGTCATAATGAATAGTAATACCATAAGTCATATTTCTTAAGCGTGCATCATTTGGAAACATATAATGTGCGTTATTATCATCATAAATAATTGGTTTTCCAAAATAAATATTTTTTCCGCCCTTTCCACCTAAATATAATAAACACTCATTTCGTTTATCTGACGATTCATCTTCTTGGATTCTTTCAATAAATCGTATTGGGTTATTTTCATGGAATATTTTATTAATACCATTTTTAAAAAAATCATTGTATGAGTCTAAATGATGAGCTACTAAATTATCTGGATTATCCTTAAAATATTTATCAATTAACTTCCAAGATATATCTTCTTTTTTTTCTTCGTTGTTCATTTTATATTATAATAATCATATTTTTTTAAAATATAATTATTTGATATTATATTTATATTTAAATATATAATTAAATATAAATTAACCAATTAATATAATGTATAAAATAAAAATATTTTGCCCTTTTGCTTCAAGCAAAAATTGTAAAGAAATTTATGAAAGAATTAATTATGCGAATGAAATAGATTTCTATGGTAAGGACAAAAAAATATATATAACAGATGAAGACGACTATACACATGCAATAATAATAAATACCATAATGCCTGAATTAAAAATACCAAAAGAAAATGTTATTGGATTAGCATTTGAACCTATTCCATTTTTAGGGTTAACAAATCAATTTATTAATTATGTACAAAAACACGTAAGTAAATACTATATTGGAGACAAATATAATTTGCCAGAACCTTTTATAGAATATTTTGGATATATGTGGCATTCTAGACCACCAAAAGAAATTACAAATAAACCAGATTTAATATCAATTGTAGTAAGTCAAAAAAAATCGGCACCTGGTCATATATATCGTCATAAACTAATAGAACAAATTATTAATTTAAATTTGCCAATAGATATTTATGGACATGGAAGTAAACAATATTCATATAATAGATTAAAAGGATCATTTAATGATGTAGAACCATATGAAAATTATTTATATTCAATATGTATTGAAAATTATCAATGTAATCATTATTTTTCTGAAAAGATAATAACTCCATTAATGTATAATTGTAACCCAATATATTTGGGTTGTAAAAATATTGACATGTATTTTGATAATGTATTTAAATTATCTGGTAATATTAATCAAGATTTATTATTATTAATTAGTATAATAAAAAATCCAATGCAATATTATAAACCTACCTATAATAAAAAAAATATTAAAACTATTAATTTAATAGAAAATATAGAAAAATTATATTCTTAAGTTTATTCTTTATTTTTATTTTTCTTCTTTGTTTTTCTTTGTTTTATTATTACCTTGTCTTCCCTTTTTAGTTAATTTAAAATTTGTTTTCTTTTTTATTTTTTCGCACGCAAAATCAGTCCATGGTTGTGACAATCTATCATGTAAATAGGGCGCAAATTTTTCATATTGTCTATGTTCTTTAATAAATTTATTGGCAACAAAAGGAATACCACATGAATTACCAAAACGACCGCTAAAGGACATATTTTTTGCCATTTTGGTATCACATACTATTCCATCTACCGCACCATGAGGAGCAAATGGTTTTGGTCTGCTTTCTTGAGACATGTATTCTCTTGCATCTAAATCATAATGAGAACAAACTGTTCTTGAACAAGGATTATCATCTTTCTTTAAATACACGTCGTAATGATCCGCAATTATTTTCTTGGCTATATCAATATTAAGTTTGCCTTTATGTTCATCCATTAGATCACCTAAACGAACAAGTCTTGCTCCCTGATGGCGTCTAACATCGTAAAACCCTGAATTATTCACTTCTAAATTTCTTATTTTTTCATCATATGGAGCATTGAATCCAATAAAAAAACCATTTTTGGTTCTCTCTATATTATGATATTTTAACCCTAATTCAATTCTTAGAATCTCATTTGTGTTTGTATCACCAAAGAGCCATGAGTTTGCATAATCACCCGAGTTTTCATGTAAAAGTATATCACAATAATCATCTAATGTGTTGCCGTATTGCATAGCTTTTCTTATTCTATAACCAATTGGGAATTTTTTTTCATATGGTAAAAAACCTCCAATAGTTGTTTCTGTACCAATGATACCTTTTGAAGTTACAAAAAAATCAGTACCACTCCATATCCAACATGGCGATGTTTGCATAATAAAACGATGACCTTTATCGGGATTTAAATCTAATACTATATTTGAAAATTGACCATCCACATAATCGCAAAAAGAATTATGAGCACATACAATTTTTCCATCTTCTGTCCAATCACCAACAGCCATAAAAGCACTACATTTATCTTTGGCGCCACCTTCTTTTCCTCCACGACTATCAGATATTAATGAATACCAATAAGGAATAGAACAATAAAAATTCCAAGTAATTATTTCATCTATATTTGTTTTACATCCATTCGCATTGCAACCATCAGCAATTCCTTCCATTTCTTCATATAATTCAGGAAAATCCGTTTCCGTCATTTTTTTAAAATCAGAACTTACTTTTTCAATAAAAAATTCCCAAGGCATACCATATGATTCCATCATTAAAAATTTTAATGTATTTTGTATTTCCTTAAATTCAGAAGCACATAAATATCCGTAAGCATAACCTCTTTCTTTTGGTTTTCCACTAATTGAAACATATTTCCAACCATTTTTTTCATAAGCCATTCCATTTTTTATTTTCATTATATATATACAAATATAAATATACTTTTATTATAAGTATATTTATATTTTTTTACTTTCTTAAAAGTATATTTATATTTTGTAATACTTTTTATAAAAGTATATTTACATATTAATCATTAAAAGACCTATCATAACAAATAATAGAATCCATGGTAAAAGAACTAATAACCAAGAAATACTTGTGTGACCATCTTTACATATCAAATTTAAAACCCAGGTCCAAAAAAGTATATAAACTAATTTAACAATAAATACTAAAGCTGTATTGGGAACACGGCAAGAAAATGAACCTACATTATAACTACTTTGATTTCCTAAATTTTGAAGCAAAACCATTACTAAAGCTACAATGGAAATAACAAAATAAATCATCGCTGGAGTACATAATTCTTTTAATGTTTTGGGAAAAGGTGCCATTATGTAATAATATTAGAAAAAAATAAAGTTATAATGGTTTTTGTAATTGTCCTTTCCATGGAAGAGGATTTACTGGAGCACTATAACCTTTCATGGCATTATGTACCGAACCTAAACCATATTGTAATTGTCTTCCTACATTTATAAAATCTTGACTTAATAAATTTGAAATAGCACCACCTTTTTGTCTTCTTCTTCTTCTACCACCAGAAAAAGGTCTCTGAGCTCCTGTAGCAATCATTGCAGTTTGAGGATCAGTATGATATTTATTAAGCTCTAAATAATTATTATTACCACTAATTCCATCTACTCCTGGCCATGTATTAACAGATGGAGTCCAAGGACTGCCTACTACTCCATTTGAATATGGGATTCCATTATTTCCAAAACCTCCTCTCATTTTGTTAGTTTTACCTTTACGTTTTTTGTATTTACCACCTATTTTTAATCCACAACCACAACCACCTCTTTGTGTACTTTGCGGATTTAAAAAATTAAATCCTGTAGGAAGAGGACCTTTTGATGGGTATGCTGCGGCATTTAATAAATCACCACCACCACCAACTTTACCTGTATAAGCTAAAAAAGGATTTGGTATTGTTGGAACATTAGTTGAAGGATATGCTAAATTCATACTAGCTTTTGAGTCACCACCAAAAAAATGTTTTCTAGATTTATTTTTATTACAACCTTTCATTTTATAAAGTTTTTGAGTTTTTCTTCTAAAAGTTTTTTTACGACTACTCATAATTATATATTATATCAAGAAATTATTCAATATCAACATGTGTAAGAAAGTGTCTACGACAACACATTTTTTTCATATTTAATTCATCTAATACCTCGCCTTCTGGTGTTTTTTCATGGAATTCTTTTGTTAAATAAATAACTTTATCAATATCAATTGAATCCTTATTAATACCTTTAGCTAACTTTTTCTTACGTACTTCTTCAAGATAAAATCTATATTTGTCGGCAATTACCATACCACAAGTAAAACATTTAACTGGGATTATCATCTCTTATATATTATAGTATATTATTCTTATATTTGTTTTTATTTAATTCAATTTTTTTTATATTTAATTAATATAATTAATGTCTAATCCAACAACAAATTATAAAACAATAACTAATGGAATTAGTCAAGATTTATCTGGAATTTTTCAGCCATTATCACTTGGAACAGCATATCCTACATCTACAGGTTATAAAATATCTACTGGAGCTGATTTAAATACAATTTTTGCGGCATATACAAATACAGCACAAGCAATTGTTACTGGGTATAAAATATCTACTGGAGCTGATTTAAATACAATTTTTGCAAAAAAACAGGATTATTTTCCAACAACCAATAGTTTATATACTACTGATCAAACTTTTTCAAATTTTATAATGCCACCTGCTGGAAAAAATTTTTTTAGTTTTTCATTTTGCGGTTCTGGAGGTAATGGTTATACAACAATATCAACAAGTACTGGAGGAGGAGGTAGTGGTGGATGGATTCAAGCATTAAATATACCTTACCTATTAAATTCATCTTATATTGTATCAATAAGTATAGATATTGGAGGAACAACAGGTAATAGTGGAACTAATATTATCATAAACTATAGTAATAATACTACAATTGTATTATATGCAGGCGGAGGTTTTT
>Ga0209358_10000930_pt1 | contig 24467 bp, 29 predicted proteins | sample LauGreFa1BDMLBSN_2_FD_187574 | JGI IMG/M metagenome (GOLD analysis project Ga0209358, IMG submission 187574) | Freshwater lake microbial communities from Lake Michigan, USA - Fa13.BD.MLB.SN (SPAdes) (version 2) | ecosystem: Environmental > Aquatic > Freshwater > Lake | place: Lake Michigan, USA...
ACCCTCATTGTAGAAGTAACGAGAGCTAGACTCTGTATTTGCAAAGTTTGCATATCCACAACCAGGGCCGCCTGCAGCAAATCCCGATACATGTGGCTTTGAGCCTTCAATACGGAAACGAGCAAAGTTAGACGAGTCCATGCTGTGAAGATAGAGTGCAGATGTTCCAGACATACCACCCGATGGGCGTTGGTAGTGTGAGTTTACTGGCATGCGGTATGCGTATGTACGCCAGATACCGCCAGCGTTGTTACCAACAAAGCCTTGATTATCAGTTGTAGCAAATGGGGTTGTATTGCTAAGACCGCGGAATACTTCGCGGTAAGGTTGACCACCAGCGCCACCACCATCTCCACCAAATATAATTGAGCTTCCGTCGGAGTCATTACCGTGAGATGTTCCGTACCCACCTTGGTGTCCGCCTGGACCACCAAAACGAGCTTGAAGCCATCCGCCAGTACCTTCGTCAGATGCGCGGCCTCCGCCACCTCCACCACCTGCAACAATACCTACAGAGTGACGAGTTAGATCAGCAATACCCATAGCAGATGTAGAAAGGCCAATTGCGTTTAGACGTGTTAGGTAACTTGTATACGCAGCACCTGTCCAGTATCCGCCAGAATCTTTTGAGTACTGCCAAGCACAGTTTACTTCCTGGCTTACATATGCTCCATAGATTGAAGAGAATTGGTTAGTAGAGGGTACTCGCATAGAGATCTTTAACTTACCGCGAGTAGTTCCTGCAGGAGATGTTGCAGAGTTAGAGTACTTATTATCAGCGGTAGTTGCATAGCTAAATGTCGCAAGGTTTGCAGTATTTAGTTGGTTTCCGGAGGAGTCATACCATTCAAGAGTTACTTGAACAGTATTGTTTGAATTACCCAAACGAGTATATACGCCGTAATAGTGAAGAACTCCTGGATCTGTATCAAAGAAATCTGAATAATATGTGTAGTACGCATCTCCAGATGTGGAGTAATGAGTAAGTCCGTAAGAAGACTTAAACTGTCCCTGGAAGTTTGGAGCGTCATCTACCATAAAGTGACGGTTACGAAGATACTGGTTAGTAGTACTGTTGTAGTCTGAACGGAATTGGCTAACTGAACCAGTTCCAAAATTACCGCCCCAACCTGTTGTGTCGTAACCACCATAAAGGTTAGTCCAGAAAGGATTGCGAAGAAGGTTTACTGGGCGTGCGTTTGAGTTACCAATAATGGTGTCTCCGCCACGTCCGCCGTTTGAAGACTCAGCGCCTGATTGTCCACCAGCACCAATAACAATTGGAAGGTTACCTGTGATAGCGAGGTCACGAACGACAACTGCTCCGCCTCCACCACCTGCTGCTGCGTATCCCTGGCCTCCGCCTCCGCCCCCACCTACTGCAGTACAACGAACCCAAAGAGGATTAGATTCACCGTAACCAGCTGGAAGAGTAAAAGTTCCAGAAGAGGTAAACATTTGTCGCTTTGATGTGGCAGAGCCACTAGCGGGATATTGAAGAAGACCCATGTTATGCGATCTCCATTCCAGAGATGTGTAGACGCAAACCAACAGCTGAAGCAAGTGCTGAAATAGTTTCAGTTGCGTCCAAGACCTGCTTTAGGTCAATTGCAAGGATACCGTTTGCAGATACTGCAGCTGCTGAAATTACATCAACACCTGCCAACTTAACAGTAGCTGTTACAGCTGCTGCAGTTGTATTTGTAATAACAATGTTAGTTACTACAGTGGTTGTTGATGAGGGAACAGTGTACTGCGTTACTTCGCTTGCAGTAATTGCACCGCGTGCAAGTTTCTTTACTATATTTGCCATTTATTACGTTACCTCCTAAGTAACTATTAGTTCTTACCAGTTGGTATAGAAGTTTAAAACGCACCCATTAAGCTAAGAACAAAGTTATTTTGTTCTGTAAGGTCAACATAACCTTTTGTAGTTAGTTCGGTTGAGCTCTGTGCTTCACGAGTTACTTTAAATGCCTGAGCCTGAACAATGTCATAGACAAGACCTGCTTGAGCAGTGTTGATTGTGTTGGTAGGTCTTGTAGTAATGTTCGAAGCAAACTTCCAGATGTCGTTGTCTGAAGCATCGCGGAAGAATGCGGAGTACTTAGTACCACTGTTTACATACTCAACTACAAAAGCCCCGTCTACTGCGTCTGCTGCGTTTCCATCAGCAACAAAGATCATAGGGTCTGTAACAGCAATATTTGCAGTTTCAACTGTTGTTCCGCCACCAGTAAATGTAATAGTACCGGTGATGTTTACGTTACCACCAACATTTACGTTACCAGTAACGCCCATACCTCCGGCTACTACAAGAGCACCGGTTGTTGGTGAAGTAGACTGGGTAGCAATTTCAACGTGAACTGTTTGATCTGGAATGATAACCATCTGAGTATTGTCAGATGCAAGACCACCAGCAGCAAAAATAATCTTGTTTTCAGTACCGTTATCTGAAGTTGCAAATACTAGGTTACCTTTGCCGGTGGTGTTTGCTGTTGCAACACCTGCAGGAGATACTGCGGTAGATGTAACGTTTGCATTAGTCTTTGAATAAGTAAGAGTATTTGTTGTTGGAGTTGTTGCAATTGTATATGTACCGTTAAATACACCGTCAACTCCAGTGATAATTACTTGCTGACCAGGTAGGAAGCCGTGACCTACTGAAGTAGTAAGGGTTGCTACGTTATTTGTTAAAACTTTTGTTACAACAGATGCCGTCTTTACTTTCGGAGCTTCAAAGAAAATATATCCGTCATTTGGTCCGGTAATAGTAAACTCTGGATCAGCAAAGTTACTTGAAGTAATACCCATATCAATGTAACCAGCTTCATCGGTACCATTGTTTGCGTACGCAATAAAGTCTGTAGATGAGTTTGCTCCGCCACCTTTATTTTGGAAAGCAATCTGTGCATAATCTGGGGTGTTAATACTTGCAATAATTGCAGGATCTTGAAGACCTGCGTTTGTTTCAAATGTTTGAGCTTGATCTCCAACGTATAGCTTGCCAACATTTGCTGGAGCACTTCCGTCTAGGATATCTGCTAGATATCCGCTTAGAGTTGCTTGTGCATCAGCAGTCGCAGCTACTAGGTCATTTATTCCAAGCAAGTTGCCGAGAGTTTCTAGGGCTTTGGCTACGTATACAAGATCTTGAGCTGTGTAACTAGCCGCAGAAAGAGATGAGGTAATCTCGGCTTTTACAGCATCAATCTGCGTGTTTAACGCTGAATAGGTTGGCATTATTTATCTCCTTCGAAGGTGTTACCCATCAAGTTAGTATAGGCGGTAAAACTCATTATATATCCCTTAATATCCAGAAGTTGGGGCAAAGATGTTTAAACCTAGCCAGCGGTCGTTACGTATGAGGTTTATAGCGGCGGTTACGTCTCCAGAGGAGCTTACAGCCTGAATTGCTGCATCTCTAGCGGTATTTATACCACTAACAGCGTTATTTAGGGCTGAAGTGCCTGAAGAAGATATTACCCCCACCGCATCTTGCTGTAGTTGGGTTATGGCGGTGGTAGCCGTATTAGCTGCGGTTGTTATAGAGGCTAGGGATGAGTTTACTAGGGCGATGATATCCGCAGTATTGGTCTCTCCAAGCTCAGCTAAAAGACCATTAATAGTGGTAATAGCGGGGTTGGCAACTGCGTTAAAGTTTGTAATTGCGGTTGTGGCTGCCGTATTGAGGTTAGTGGTAGCTGTGGTCACAATACCGTTTAGGTTTGTTTGAGCGGTTGTAACACCAGAGTTAAGAGTTGTAACGGCTGCGTTTGCGGAGTTAGTTACCTGTCCTTGCTGGTAGGTACCTTCTGCGATAACTCTAGTAAGTGCTAGGTTGGCTACTGCCGCCTCCAGCGCCTTCATCTGGATTAGAAGATCTTTATTATCAATGTTTGTTGCAACGCTATTAACTTTTGCAGTAATAACCGCTTCTAAAGCTGAGAAATCTGGATTGATTGGCACCGTGTCTCCTTATAGTCCTGCTAAAGCAACTGCTTCAATGAACGCAACATCGGAAATGATGCGTACTTCAGAGCTAGCTTCATCGAATGTTACGGTAAGACCTTGATGATTCGCATGGTCAAACGCAGAAACAATTACTGGAATAATATCTTGGATAGGTCCTGCTGGTCCTGTAGGTCCAGTAGGTCCTACTGGGGCAGCACCTACCTCAATCCAGTAACTGTCGTACCAAATGTAGGCGGAACCGTCCGTTGGGTTAAACCACGCATCTCCATTAGCTGCCCCTGTTGGAGGCGTTTCTGAAGTATACGAGAAGGCACCTGTTGGTCCTGTAGATCCAAGGCCACCTGTAGGTCCAGTAGGGCCTGCTTCTCCAGTTGGACCGGTAGGTCCTGTTACAGCTGGGCCTGTAGGACCAGTAGGTCCCACAACGCCTGAGTTAATTACTACAAGTATTACGTCGTGGCCGTTGGCAAAGTTTGTAGTGCCAGTTCCAGCTGATGCATCAAGTGTTACCGGTAAAGATATGTACGAGTTATTGACAAGGGTAGGAGTTCCAGAGATTGTCCACTTTTGGTAGTTTGCCGAATCATTTTCATCTTGAACAATGATGTGGTCATTTGCCTTTAGGATGGCTAGGAAAACATCAATATCTAATGAATCTCTTGTAAGGTGGCTTACAGAGATTGTTGTCGAGTTAACCTGTGTTGAATTATTCCACTGCAACTGCCCAGAAGTAGGGATTCCAGTGATACCTGTATGAGCGTTGTATTTATATAAACTTGAAGATTGACCCGGCGCACCGGCTGCACCCGTAGCACCAGTAGGTCCTGTAGGTCCAACTTCTGTTGACGCTGCACCTGTCGGACCGGTAGGTCCTGTAGGTCCCGTGTCGCCAGTACTTCCCGTAGGACCGACATTACCAGCGTAATATTCAGTCCATGACGAAGTTCCTGGTGGGTAACCTTGATTGCCGGGATTGCTTACTCTTATAAATAATTGTCCTGGAGTTCCGTAAGGGTTTCCATCAGTGCTTACAATATCTCCAACAGCGTATTCCCCAGCATTGCTGTAGTAACCTACATAATTAGGAAATGTTCCTGCCGCACCCGTGGCACCTGTAGGTCCAACTCCACCTGTTGCACCTGTAGGTCCAGTAGCTCCCGCTAAACCTGTTAAACCAGTTTCACCTTGAGGACCTGTTGGTCCAGTATCTCCTGACGCACCCGTAGGGCCAGTAGACCCAACTGCACCGGTAGCGCCGGTAGCACCCGTAGGTCCTTGAATATTTCCAGCGTTGTTCCAAGAAGAACCAGTCCAGATATAGAGAGTTCCGTTAATTAAATAACCATCTCCAACATCACCTGTTGGGTGTGCGGCAACTAATTCAGCAAAAGTGTTGTATGACCCTAGTAAAGTTAAACCTTGCCCTATAGGGCCAGTCGCTCCGGTAGGGCCTGTAGAACCTTGGACACCATGAGGTAGATATATATCCCACTCAGCAGTGTTACCTACTGGATCATTTAATCCGCCGTTTGCTTTTGCAATATATAAATTACCATCAGAGCCGGATACAACAGCGATTCCGCTGATATACCCATTTCCATTTATATAATTACCTAAGTAAACAAAACCAGTTCCCGTAGCACCTGTTGGTCCTGTAGGTCCTTCTAAACCAACCTCACCTTGTGGTCCTGTTGGTCCTTGAATTCCTTCAGCTCCAGTTGGTCCAGTCGGACCAACTTCACCTTGTAAACCTTGTTCACCAGTTAAACCAATATCTCCTTGAGGTCCAGTAGGTCCTAGATCTCCTGTTGCTCCTGTGGGACCAGTAGGTCCAGTATCTCCAACATCTCCTTGAGGTCCAGTTGCGCCAATTGGTCCTGTTGGTCCTTGAATTCCTTCAGGACCTGTAGGTCCAGTCGATCCTTGTGCACCTGTTGCTCCTGTCGCTCCTGTCGCTCCTATTGGTCCGGTAGGACCAACTTCACCTGTTGCACCAGTTGGGCCAGTTACTGTAGATGCTGCACCGGTAGGGCCTTGTGGTCCAGTAGGTCCTTGTGGACCAACAATCTGACCAACGTTTACCCAAGAACGAGGATTGGTATCAGTCCAAACATATAAATCTTCATTAGCAGAAACAATATACGCATCGTTTATGTAGTTGCCTGATGTAGGCAAATCATTTGTATTAGGGACAGTTCCCTTAACATTAATTGAAGTTCCCTGAGGACCAGTTGCTCCAGTAGCACCAGTAGGCCCTGTTACGTTTGATGCGGCACCAGTTGGACCGGTTGCTCCGGTTGGTCCGGTAGATCCTGTTGGGCCAGTAACTCCTTGTGGTCCAGTTGGGCCAGTAGGTCCTGACGGACCCTGTGGTCCAGTAGCCCCTTGTGCTCCAGATTGATCGGAGCCAAAAGTAATTATTGTTGTAGGTTGCTCAATTATTTCTACAATCTCTGGATCGGCCATTACAGTGTTACCTGCTTAGCTGTAAATACCTTACCTGTCATGTAAGTTCTTATCTTTCCAGTAGCGTTATCGGTTAGCTGAATGTCGTAGTAAGCAGTACGTGGTAGGTCTGCGGTAACTGATCCAGGAAGACTTAGCTGCAAGATGTCGTATGTTCCGCCAACTGTTGATTGAAGCTTAACTATGCTGAAAGTTCCAATAATAACTGGTCCTACTTGGGCTCTTCCACCAGTGTTGAATAGACGAATCTCTGACTTAGGTGTGTAGTTAGATAGGTCAAGAGAGAACTTCAACTTAATACTAAAGTCATCGCCTGAGTACATTGAAAGATCCTTATTAAGAACTTCACCCTCAGGGCTAATATCACCGTATGCAGGGATAGGCAAGCGTACTCTTTCAGGAAGAGACGCATCATCAATTTCTTGTGGTCGATAGATTGGAACAAGCTTGTTTGTAAGACGACTAATACGGCGAAGATTGAATACTTCAATCTTATACATACCGATACCAAGAAGGTTACATAGCTCTCGGTACTGTTCTTTTCTAGCGGTTACTATTTCAGATAACTGACGAAAACGTTCTGAACGAGGAATAGAAACTCCGTCTGGAGAAATAATATCAATATCAAATGCTGCATCAGTGGCTAGGGTATAAAGAGCCATAGTGGATGCTAAAAGGACTAGTGGGTACTCATCAATGCCTGGAAGAGTGAGCATTGTTGCTCGGCTACCGTTGGTGTCTGTAGTGCTACGAGCATGCTCTAGGAAAGCAGTATTGACGTAATTTTCAATCTCAGCATCTGTAAAGTACTTATACATGGTGCCAGATACGGTTATTACAGCACCGTCTGTTGGAGCTACGGCTAGAACCAGCATTCCGCTCTGTTCTTCTACAGAGGTTGTATTAGATACGTTTGTTGCCCCCACCTTAATAAAAAGAGTAGACCCTTTTACAGGAGCATTTGTTAACTGAAAGCGGGTAGTAAATCCGTCACCAACAAAGGTTTCTTCAAAACTACGGCCCATATCACCTAGTTCAGACCGAAGCCGACTAGAAAGCGCTGCAAGTGTTGCCACTATTCTCCTCCGGTAATTGCTGTAGCAATATAATCTCGTGATTACCGCGATAAGTCAGGACAAACGTTAAGGGCCCTCGTAGACGAGAGGGCGGTTGTCTACGAGGGCGATCTAGATATTAGGCTTTTTAGAGCCTGTCGTACAGGTAACCCTTTTCTTGCAAGTGCTGAGCAACATGCTTTGCTACCTTGTACTTCTGTCCGGCTTTAAAGGAATAGTGATTTCCTACGCCGATTGTTACAAAATCTAGGTCTTCAGCGACACGGATAATCTGGGTATCGTCTGCAAGACTTACGCCTACGGTTTCAACCTCATCAATAACGGTTGCTACTGCATTTGGGTTTGTTAGATCCAATACTTCTGTTTCTAACTTAGCTGCAGCTTCTGCTGTAGCCATTGACATCTGACCTGCACGTTCTGCGAGTGCTTCTGCGTTTGCTTTAATTTGAGCTTCACGCTGACGTCCTGTGACGTCTGTTACTTTTGCTTTTGACACGATTAGTATTCTCCTGTTGTTTGTGTTGGGGGGCGGATTTTTAGGCCCGCCCCCTAACGGGTTAAATTAGTTGGTTTCTGCCAATACTACAGACTGGTCAGTGATTAGACCAAGACCGTAAATTGCATACCAAGCAAGTGCGTGCTCACGACCGAAGTCAAGAATACCGCCATCGCGGAGTTCGACTGGAAGAGAGATTGCGTGACCGAATGCGTTATCTCCAATGAAGATAGCTGTGTAGCGGTCCTTGTTACCGTTACCGGTCTTTGTTGCTGGGGTTGTGTATCCGCCACCTGTTGGGTAGGAGATTGATCCTGCAGCAATTGCAGTATCAGCTGAGTAGCCTGAGCCAGCTCCGCCTGCAACCTTTTCAATCTGTGTTGTTTCGATGAATACTGTGTCGTATAGACGACCAATTTCACCTAGCATGAAGTTTCCTGGAGCTGCGTACTTTGTAACTTCGATGAACTCAGCGTTGTCACGAAGCTTGCGGCTCTGGTGTGGGTGAACGAAAGCAACATATGTCTCACCTAGGCGAGGGATGTTCTTTGTTGCAAGTGTCTCTACTGCGTCCTTAACGGTTGCTGTTGTGAGATCAAATGCACCGGTCAAAGATGCACGTGAAGTACCCTTTGTACCGTAGTCATACCAGTTGTTGACTGCGTTTAGTGATGTGCGGTCATAACCGTAGATGACTGAAGATGCAGCCATAAGTGTGTCACGAGCCTGTCCATCAAGGTAAAGAGCCATGTTACGGCCAAGAAGACGTGAGGCTGAAGCCATTACGTCATCGAATGATGCGTTCAATAGAAGCTCAGATACAGCAATTGCATAGCCATGCTCTGCAACTGTGATTGAGAACTGTTGAGCGGTTAGTGCGTTAGTTGACATACGAACACCTTCAACTAGTGAAGATGCGAAGCCAAGGTTGTTGTAACGCATAAAGTTGATCTGGAGACCAGGTGCAACTCCTAGTTCTGTCTTCTTAACAGCGAACTGTTCGAAGCGAAGAATAGGCATTGACTGGAAAAGAATTTCCTTTGACCAGATGGTCTGAATTGCTTGTGTAAGCTGGCTGTTGGAGCCAGAGTACGCTGTAGGTGCTGCGGCTAAATTGCCGGTACCTGTTACGGCTGATGCCATGTCGGTTTTACTCCTTAGTTAGATTTAAATTGGTTAGGTAACTTCTTACCCGAAGATTCCCTTGCCTCGGTCTGATGCTGATTTACCCAGCAACTTTCCTCGGTATTTTGCGTATTCGGTAACCGACATTGCGGCAATTTGTTCCGCAGTAAACTGTTGTTGGTCCATATTAGTGTCCATCGGTCCGGATGGGGGCGCTGTTACACGACTCCCTGTCATTTCTTTGCGGGCACTCTGCATTGCAGATTGCGCCGATTCCAAGATCCGTGAACTACGTTCACGAAGTCCTGTAATACTCTGTTCAATTTCTTCAGGGGTGTTTCCTGAAATGAGATCTACTAGCTCAGGCATGATGTTCTCACGCTCATCTTCTAGGCGGCGATTGCGATACTCTGTGAGTTCCGCATACTGACGCTCACGCTCTAGAAGAGTGAAAGCACGTTCACGCTCTGTGCGTTCCGCTTCCAACTTCTGAGCCCACTCTTGTTCTTTAACTTCAAGAAGTTGACGAACATCCATTTCAGATTCAGCCTTCTTACGGGCTTCTTCCTCAGCAGCAGCTTTTTCAGCTTCCATTTGAGACAAGCGTTCTTCACGCTCTTTTTTGAGGATAGTTAGTTCTTCTTTTAAAGAATCAATTTGCGGATAGAGCTTTGATTTTTCTTGCTCTCTTACTCGCTTTAGATCTTCTTCTGTATAAGCCTTGTCTGTCAAGAGCTCGGTGTTGCTAATAGGTGTTACTTTTGTTTCAGTTGCTACTGGAACGTCAGTAAGAAATGCTTCCTGAGCTTCCGGCGTATCAACTATGTTCTTTGTTTCAGCCATGCGTTATCCTTTAGGTTAAGAGGTCGTTGTCCGATTTAATGCCACGATGACCTGCGGATTGTTAGGTGGTAATAGGCTTCCAAATTATCGCTAATTTGTCTGCCTAAACTTATTATTCTGGTTTGTCTTCGTCCGGAGTCCTGTTCTTAGGAATGGTTGTTCCGTACGCCTTTGTTACCAGATCTACTTGTACTTGCTGCAGCTCTTGAAGTACACCCTCTTCCATTGGGCTGATTACTCCAGGCTGTCCTGTTGGTCCAGGTCCTACGCCTTCTCCAGGTTGAGCTCCAGGAGGCATTTCGCCATCAGGAAGCATGCCGGTTAGGGATGCGATAGACGCGGTAATTTGAGTCTTGATTAGCTGTAGAGCCCCGTCTGCCTTGGCATCGGAGATAAGTTCTGCACGAATTTCCTCTAGCTTTTCATCTGGGAACTCTTCGCCTAGCTGACGCAAAGCACCCTCACGGCTCTCTAGTCCCATACCCATCTTGGTCTGGATTTCGTTGAGAACAATCAACTTGTCTAGAGGTAGTGGAGGTGGGAAGTGAACCTGGGTGCGGAAGGTTGAAGGATCATTAGGATCAAGTTGTGGAAGTTGATTTGGCTTAATAGGTCCATTGATCAATGGGTTATAGGTAAATACTTCTGGTTCTTTAAAAGCTAGGGTTAAAAGAACTAGCTCGTTAATTCTTTGCATACCCTCACCGTATTGAATCATTTTCTGTTGATAACGATTCATCAATGGCTGGTATTGAATAGAAAGTGCAACACCTGAGGTGTTTGAGATCGGTTGTACTTGTCCAAGAGCAGTTTCTGGAACACCAATCATTTCATGCATAGCTGTCTTGATTATCTTTAGGTACTCCATTGCACCTTGAAGGCCTTGTCCGCCACCTTCTAGGTTAAAGACTTGGGCGTCTTTTGGAAGACCGCCCCAGACCTTCTTCGGACCTTTTTCAAGGGAAGAGGCCTTAGCACCGGTGATAACTGTAACGGGTGCCGCATGGTAGTTGACAATGTCTGCGATATCTGTTGCTACTTCGTTATAGTTACGATTAAGAACAATGATGTCATGGCAGTCTGAAAGTCCCCATGGGGATCCTGATACACGTACGTTAGGGATATGAATTACTGGGACTACGCCAATAGGGTTAGGGCGTGAGTCAATGATTTCATCGTTGATGTACTCTTCAATACGATCATCGGTAAGAATTTCAGTATATGTGTACACCTGTCGAGTACCTTCGGCTGAGGTACCCCAGAAACGATACTTAAGCTTAAAACGAATTAAACGGGTACGGTCATGTGGGTGAAACTCTGGAAAACAGAAAGAAGAGTTAAGTGGGAGGATACGTACACGTCCTGGATGGAAACGCCCAATACTGTCTTCATATCCCTCTTCATAGGCAACCTTAACAAAGCAATCACCTGAGACTCCACCTTGCTGTCCCATTTCCCACATAATTGAATGCTTGTCATTATCTGTTTCCCACACACGCTTTAGGATGTCTGGAATAACAGCTTCGGTTTCTGAAGGACTACGGAATGACGCTCCACGTCCAAAAGTAAAGTTAATGATGTAATCTGTAAATGCTCGGTAATAGTTGTACACCATTTGAGATTCGCCAATTTCACGACGATAAGACCAGTGGTGTCCGAGATACATCGCCCAGTTTAATGAATAGCGGTTTAGGCGGGGACCGTGTACTTCAAATTCTTCATCTGCAAGTTCTACCAGACCAAGTGGTGAAATGGAGATAGTTAAGTCAGAGGACGCAGCTCTGTAACTGGGAGGTGAAAAATCAATACCACCAGCCATTATTCACAACTCCCCATCTTAGTTTAAAAATCCTAATTGCTTTTGTTTCTTTTTCTTTTCTGCAAGTTTTCTCTTCTTAGAGTCTTCTTGTTCCTGCTTTACATCACGTAATTTAGGATCAATCTCTTTCTTAGAAGCTACAAACTTTCCCCCTTGTCTAGCGTATTCATCTCGCAACCATTTGGAAGCTGGAAACGCTAGGTTCTTACCATGAGAAGGATATTTTGCTTTAGCTTGTCGAAGCAACAAATTCCATAACTTTGGATTTGCGGGAACGTCTGCCATTTAATCCTCCTGTTAGTAAAGGCACCCAGCCTCGGAGAAGGGGTACGAGGCTGGGAGCCTATACAGTCTACTATATTTAGTCTTCGACTTGTGCAGGATTCATGCGTTGGTAGCGACCACCTGAACGGATGACTTCTTCGATAACTACCTGAGAATGATCTCCGAAGTTACCTTGTGAGAATTCACCTAGGTATGTTGGTGCTTCTACCCATGCGGCTGAGCCTACATGTGCACGCTGCTTCATTGTCTCTTCAGGATACTTCTCAAACACATTATTATTGTGGTTTGGACGACCAGCTGGGGTGTCGTATCCTTGATCTAGTCCCACCTGAAAATCACTTGGGACGTCTGTGTCAGTTGCGATACCTTCTTCAAAACGAAGTGGGCCACGTTGGCCAGGCATTGCTCCTGCCATCTTTCTTTCATATGTTGCGCCAACCTTTTCAGGGAACTGAGGTGTTGGGGCAATGTTTTCTACTGCCATGATTACTCCTTATGCATAGGGATTGAGGGTCCTCGGGTATAAGTCTCCACCCTTAGATTAGTTTTTAAATGCTAAATTAGGAAAAAAATGGGGAAGAACTAACCTCTACTGTAGGCATGACCATGTCCTGAGTCATAGAACAAGCTATAGCTAAAGAGTCCACAAAGTCATCATGGGCATGGGCCTCATCTGGAGCAGAAACCATAAAATTTGGCCCCTTATACTGAACTTCTGCATCAGTCATTTGTTGATAGAACTTCTTCCAAAGACGTAGGCGACGAGTTTTTGCATGGGCAGGCCAGGAAACCATTTGACGTTGAATAAGCGCCTGAAGGTGTTTCCAACGTTTAGACTGCTCAGTTGGGCTTGATGTTATAGGGACTACCTCTGCTCTGGGCATAAGGATCTTTAAGCGTCCAGCTACCGCATCTCCAACACCGTTAGAGTCTACCCCGATGGCAAGAACGTCATAGTTACCTAAAAAATTTACAATCTGGAAGTATTGTTCTTCCCAGTCATCGCCCTGGATTTCTAGCCAATTAAGAACACGATGGTCATAATAGCCAAATTCATCAGGCCTATCCCAATCGACCCAGACAACAGTAACAACTGTAGAGTCCATCTTTCTTGCGGGGTCAATTCCGACCACAACCGGTGAGCGGTGCCAACTCTTAACAATCTCCTGAGAGGTATCCCCAAGGTCGTCCATGATGGACGATGTAACGAACATTCCTCGTTCCAACAACCACTTGCAGTTATAGGAGAGCTGGAATTCGTCTGAGTCTTCTCCAATTCGGAGCATTTCTTTCTTAATAAACTTTTCATAGTTTAGGTTTACCTTTGCTACGTCTTTCCAATCCCACTGGAAGTGGTTTTGTTTTGCAGAACGACCAGTCTGACGTCTTTTGTTTAATTGGATAGCTCTATAGAAGTTATTCTTCATAGTGCTAGGTGTTCCGGTTTTAACGATAGTCGCATTGTAGTACGCACCCATAGGGGCAATAGACTTGGATACCACGAAGTCGTCGGCTTCTTGACACTCATCAATAATAATTAAATGGAACGACTTAGATTCGATCTTAGCTCTAGGGTTAGCAGTCATCATCATAAGAGTGCTGCCGCTTCGCTTTAATTTAATGTTTCTAATGACCCCAGGACTTTTTGTAGCCATGTCGTCAATTTCTGGATCCCCCAATACTTCTAGGGCCCGCTCACTTGTTAGGCGAGATACGGTACGGCCATAAAGGGTTTCTACCTGAGATTGAATTGGGGCAAACATACCAACCCAAATACCATCCCCAAACTTACCTAGCAAATCTGGGTACATCTTTGCAAGACGTGGGAGAATAACCATAAGAGTGGCTACAGTGTTAGCAATAGTCTCAGACTTACCCGACTGACGAGAAGCTAGTGCGGTTACTTCTTCACCGTCATTAATGATTACAGACTCAATAACTCGTCTAGCCAAGGGAGCTTGATATGAGTGTAGCTTGTGCCCTACAAGCATCTCTTGAAATTGCATGATTTTTTCTACCAACGCGTTGACAAACTCTTTAGATAGTTCGTCTAACTCATCAGGCTCTTCCTCAGGAAGTTCTTCCTCTTCCTCAAGAAATTCTTCTTCAGGGTCTATCTCTTCAAACTGGTCATCGTGATCAAATTCGCTCATTAGCGTGTCGTTTCTTTAATGCCTCTAGGATTACGTAAAGCGCTTCTGCGCCTACTCTTGCCTCTTCTAACGTTGCTTCATTTTGACTTTTTTGCCAAGCAGATAAGTTACGACCAATCGTATACAGAGCATTCTCTGTCCAAGGAAGTAATTCTGAGGTAGGTAAAGAATCTACCCGCTTCTCGATCCTAGTGCGTTCACGCTCTGGATTTCTTTTTTTCTTAAACATCATCCCCCTCATTTACTCCGTATCGTATAAACTCCCAGTCAACTTCTTCTTCTGGAAGTACTCTTCCTCGTATAGCGTTAGTTAATGCTTGACTTTCATCAAATACTGCATTCCAACGACCGATAACTATAGCCAGTCTAGTAAGTGGAAGTCTAATTGAGACCCCAACCCCACCTCTAAATGGTTCAGAGATTTCTTGAGTTTCTGCTCGTTCCCATAATTCTCTAGGCTTTACTGGATAAACCAGTGTGTGCCAGTATATTGGTCCGAAGTCCCTCGGGTTTGCCACTATTAATCCTCACAGTTATGGTCATCTACTTCTTGTTCACGTAAAACATCATCGCATACTCTACACCTAAACCATTTGACTGCCGTGAAGTTATTTTGTGCTGTACCGCCAACAGGTATGGCCGTACCACCATCTGGCTGTGGTACGTAATCGCTAATTACCTGAGGAGATTCAAATAGCTCAGGTGGGAACGGTCCTTTAGGCTGATGCGCTGTCTCCGGTACGGGGTGCCCTTGCCTCGTAGCGATGCGCTCAATTCTCATTACTCTGCCTGTGTAGGCTCAACCTTTTTTGTAGCTTTCTTTGCAGATGTATCTTCTGCAGCAGGCGCTTCTACAACTGGCGCTGGTGTTGTTTGTGTTGGGGCAGGTGTTGCCTCTACAACTGGTGCAGGCTCAACTACAGCAGGAGCTTGTGGTTTTGGTGCATTCCATGGTGCTGACCATTGTGACATGTGATATTCCTCTCAGATCAAGAAACTTTATTCTACACGTAGTTCCTGGTTGCTGACCCCCTGTAGTTACTGCTAGGGTTTAGGTATGGCCAGAGCAATCTGGCCATCAGCACCTCCGTAACAAAAGGGTTGCAACCGAATCCGGTAGAAATAGGCCGGATTGCTTGATGCAGGTGACAGATGCATTAGGTCAGGATTGGCCCTCTAGCCTAGGAGACCGAGTGCAAAGTTATGAAAAATCGCATGTAGCAATGCTGGTCCTATACGGACTACTACTTGTAGGAATACCTACAGCCATGGCTGCCGATAAACCGGTAGTAGATGGTGCAACAGTAGTTACACAGGTTGCAGACCCGTTAGACAAGTACCGCGGAGCCACCGAGCTCACTGATACGGAACTTGTAGACATGCTATCGCTGGTTGGTTTTGAGGGTAAAGCCTTAAAAACAGCTTGGGCGGTAGTCATGAGGGAATCCAGGGGACACCCAACATCCCGAAACAATACTCCAGCGACTGGGGACAATTCCTATGGTCTATTCCAAATTAACATGATTGGTACTTTGGGAGACGTTCGTAGGGAAAAATTCAATATCGAAAAAAACAGCGATCTATTTGATCCGGTAACCAATGCTAAAGCGGCCTTCTATATGACGGCTCGTGGAACTAATTGGGGTTCTTGGGGACTAGGTCCTGATGCTTACGATGGTTCTCCAGAAGAACCGAGTGTTACACAATGGTTGGATAAATTTCCATCATAATGAGAAAGGCCCGGGAAACCGGGCCTTTTTTATTACTTCTTACCAGCCCTACGCTTATTTTCTTTAGCGGTGTTCTTGCCGTGCTTTAGGGGGCGCAAGTTACTAGGGTTATCATTATCGTGATTATTATCTTTGTGATCCACGTCTGTGCCCTTAGGTAGCTTGCCGTGCTTCTTTTCGTATTTAGCTTTAGCAGCGTTCTTAGAGGTAGTGTGCCACTTACCCTTAGAGTCTTTGTAGTGCTCAACAATAATTTTACGGCCGCCATTAGCAGCAGAGCCTTTATACTCTTTGCCGCCAGCTACTTCTTTTTTCTTAGTTGCCATTAGATTGACCACCATCCTTGTAATGTTGCCTTACCGGAGGCAATCCATTCTTTATGTAATCTGTGAGTTATAGACCAATCTATTCTATGAGTTGGTTTACCACAGAGGTTGCAGATATCTGTATCCATCTCTTCGTAAACATGCGGGCACATTAACAGTCCCATTTACGTAGAGCTAATGCTTTACGAGTCGGCTTACCATTCTTTTCCATAGCACCTGGCATGCCACCCATGCGTGCACAAAAAGACTTACGGCGTGCAGCAGACTTCTTTGACTTCTTTGCTTGTTCTGCAGACACTGGTGGCTTTAGGTTATGACCTTGTGCCTTAGCAGATGCTCTGCCTTTTGCGTTCAATCCGCCTTCAGGGTTCTTACCTTCTTTGCGCTGCCATGCTGGTGATTTAGCCATTTTCTGTTCCTTTACATGCACATGATCCCTTTAGTTTACCGCAAGGTTTGCAGGTAAATCGCTCATGTGATTCCACAGAGCCTAGATCTTCTAAACGATTTTCATAGGTGTGAACCTGCTTATAGCTGGCAAATGGAACCCCGTAACTTTGGGAAGCGTTTACTACAGCAGGGTCATTCCAGGGCCTAGCAGATTTAGAGGATCTGTCTTCAACTGACTGCCTAATAATCTTTCCATCGCCACTTCGAGAACCGTAGTGAAGGTCTTTTTTAGAACGTCCCATTAGTTAGATGACTCCCCGCTAGCACCGCGTCCAGGCTTTGTATAACCCTCAAACTTAGGGTTCTCAGGTTGCTTATAAGGCAGGCCGGTTAAATACTCAGCAGCTTCACGAGCATGACTACGTAAAGACTTGTACTTGTCAAACTTCTCAGGCTCAGGGGAAAAACTAGCTAACCTAGGCATTATTCACTCTTCTTAGGTTTGCGTGATCTCTTTGTAGGCTTATTAGAGGCTCTCCACTGTTTCATCATAGCGTCCGAAGTATTTGGCTCACCCTTAATGTTAGTGGTCAAACTATCTACGGCACTCTGTTCATTTTCAGTTTCGTAATCTTTGTTGGTTGGTTGTCTACCAAAAGCCATATTAGCAGCACCTTGAAGTTCTTTAGACTTCTCAGAAATCTTCTGTACTTCTCCTTGCATGTAGAACTGCTTACTGCGAGGCTGTGCAAGGTCCGCATCAGCAAACAAGCTAAGCTGTTCTGGGGCTTTCTTTGGTATAGATGCAGCCTTAGCAGCTCGAGCATCTTTTCGTGCTTGCTTTGCTCCGCCAGGTCGTACAACCAGTTCTTTACCGGCTCTACTTTGAGAAGCAGCTAGTTCTCGTTGAGATGATAGCGCTCCCTGTCCTGCGATAGCTTTAACTTCTTGAGCACCAGTCATGCCTTCGGTATTAATAGCAAACTGTTGACTTCTTGGCTCAGTACGTTTCCACTCTCTATCAGTAGGAATAACAGAGGATTCGTACTTTGCAGGCTCAGTAATACGTGTGCGAAGAGCGTCTTCAGTTAGGCCCTTATTTCTTTCTCTTCTTTGTCTCTCTTGCTTATCAGCGTAAGCTTGTGGGTTGTATACAGGAGGCTCACCCTGTTCAGTAAGTTGCTCAGCTGCAGATCCCTTTGGAGGCTTTGGTAGCGGAAGACTTAGATCTAAAGCAGCTGCATCAGACTCTCTTAAAGGGCCCTCAACTTTTTCAGTCTTTGCAGGAGCAACCATTGAAGATACTATCTTTGGTACACCTGTTCCAGGTAGAGTTGGCTGCATAGCAGATTGCTGTGAGGTAATTTCTTCAAATTGACGTGATCGTGGTGCTACAGGTTTTGGATTAGAAGAAGCATCCCCTACTAATACTTCTCCAAACTTAGCCTTAGGAGGGTATGGAGGTCTGCCGGTCTTATTTGTATACTTTGGCTTAGGACCAAGAATTGGAGTAAGCTCTTCAGTAGTATCCATGCGTGGGGTGTAAATTTTAGCAACACGGCCAGTTGAAGACCCATGTGGTAGTACTCTACGACGGTTTTGTGGGTCTCTTGCAACTTTTGGACGAGAAGTAATTTTAGGAATAGGGCTGGTAACAGCAGTCTTTTCTTTTCCTACTACCTGCATACCTCTAGGCACAACACTGGTTGAACTTGCATCCATCTCGTCCATAATGTCGCTAGCCTTAGAAGCGCCTTTACCTCGAGAAGTTGCAGAAGGTCCAAAGGTACTTGTCATTTCAGCACGAAGGTGATCAACGTAATCTATTCCTTTTGGTGCTGTTGTGTACTTAAATAATCTACTTCCGCCACGAAGTTTTTGAGTATCCCAACCTTCGTGACCAAACTTTGTTTCCATTTCTCCAAACTCATTGCGAGATACTTTTGCTACACGTCCCTTTGTACGAGTAAACGCAGCAGGCATATCAGGATGGTTTTCAGAAACACGGTGAATTTTACCTGTTGTTGGGTGCTGCCAAGAATCTGTAGGCTTTACATCACTAAACGTATGAGTTCTCTTTGAGTCCTCATGCTCTTGAGTAATAGTATGTAAACTAGAAATATAATGATCAAGTCTTTGACCTGTTGCAGAAGCAGCTCTTTTATAAAGCTCTGGATCTGAAATCTGCATGGTACCCATAACTTTTGCAAATTCATGATGATGCTTACCATAGACAGTTACGTGGGTTGCAGCAGGGTCATTTGGCTCAACGGTGTTTACAGTTCTGTTAGTTGCAATAGCCGCTTGTCTATCTGATTCATGTAACTTTAAAGCTAGATCTAGTATTCCGTTTTCAGAACCTGGAAGTCCCATGCCCTTTTCTATACGACTTACAAGATTTTCTGCCACATCTGCATCTTGAGTAACGTCTTTTTTAACACCTGATGCTGGACGTGAAGGTAACCTACCAAAATCAAGTGGAGTTGCTTTTCCAGTACGACCAGTACCAACGTTTTCTAAAGATTCTCTTTTTTCACGTCCTGGCGCAGGAGTTTGAGGTTGTGGTGTAGGCGGTACAAGAGAGCTTCCTCCACGGCGTCTACGTGTGCGTTTTCCAATTCTAGAAATAACTTCTTCTGGGTCAGTTCCTTTAGGAACAAGTACTGTCTTAGGACCCTCAACAGGATCCATTCCAGCTCTGCGAGAACGTTTTAATGCAACAGGGTCTACGGTACCTTTTGGTTCATTTACAACGCTAGGTGTAAAATCTGCTAAACGTGATGCATTTGCCGCATCAACTTGCTTAGGAGTCATGTCCTTTGCTTGAGAAACAATTTTTGCATCGGATGCTTCTGCCTTAGCAGCAATATCTTTTTTAACTGGTTCGTTACCAGGAAGACCACGAGTATCTTTAGCCATTATGCGCCTGCCTTTGGTGTACGAGGTTTCTTAACTTTTGGTGGGGTTACAGAACCTCCGTTACCTCCGCCGTCATTATTTACATTTTCTGCGGCAGCATTACGTCCAAGCTTTGCTGCATAACCTGTACTCATGCTTGCACCAGCTTCAGAGTCTATTCCAAGACGTGGGGCAGTTCCAGGTTTTTCAGTAACAGTCTTACCGTTAATCTGATAAGTACTGCTTAAAGTTGCGTTCTTTCCAAGTTTTTTCTTAGACCCTGCCAAAGATAGTGCGGACTCAACATCCTTTACACGTGCGCCGCGTTTTCTAGGTGTTTCAGTTTTATTACCGTTTGTTCCACCTTCAGGGTTATTTGTAGTGGTCGGGGTAGTCGTATCATCTTCAATAGCAACCTCTGTAAGAGAATTCTTTCCGTAAGTTTGACCTTTTTTCTGGAATACAATTCTGTCAGCGCTTGACTCAGTTACGTCTCTAAGATCAAGACCTTCTTTTTTATACATCTTAGCGCGACGTCGTTCTCTGCTAAATCCACGTTCGCCTAAGTAATCTTTACCCGCTGTTTCAGCAGCAACTCTTCCTTTAGCACGAGCTATTTGGTGCTCAGTCTCAACACCTGCTTTTGCTTGATGCAGATCAAATTGAATTTGTGCCATTTGACGTGCACGACGGTCATCTGCAATTCCGCCAAATAATTTGGCCATCCAGCCACCAGTACCACCTGACTGTGGTTTTACAAAGTTTTGTGAAAATTCGGGGCTAGGCATACTAAGGGATCCGTTCCTATAGATAAGTTATACATTTAAAAGTTTAGCAACTGCGCCCTTTTCTGTAAGGGCTTGAGCGTTTTTATTGTAATGATGCATGCAAAAGGTCAAAATGCCTGCTGGCAGGCTTACTTTTACAAAAGCTCTAGCAGAGCACTGGTCACATAGAACCAGACCCTCCGCTGTTTCCAGCTCCTGCTCCAGAGTCTCCAGAAGAGTCATTTCCACCATCCTGACCGAAACCGTTTTGTGCGGTCTCATTTGGGCTTTGATCATTTCCTGGAGCAGTTCCGCCCCAGTAACCACCTACACCGTAGTAAAGGGTGTACCAAGGAATTCCACCTACAACATAGCCACCACCAAGACGTCCGGTAGTCGCATGATGATTATGCTTCTTTACCTTGAACTGTTTCTTATCTGTGGCCATGGTTAATACTCTCACTATTGTGTGCCGCATAAATGCCAAAGGCCGGGGGATTCCCGGCCTTTGCGCTATTTAGTTGTAAGGCTATTAGGAAGCTGTAGCCCAAGGGGTTACAGTAATAGTAGCTGAGGTTAGAACTGAGTTCGCACCAGCTGCTGTTGACTGTGACTTGATTGTTCCAGCTACTGCAACTACAGAACCTGTGATGGCTGAAAGTGCCAATACAGTTGTAGCAGTTGTTTCTACTGTGAATGTGTTGTCTGTTAGACGTGTTACTGTGTAGGTACCGTTAACTGATGCGTCAACACCAGAAATTGTAACCTTGTTACCTGTAACAAAGCCGTGTGAAGCGTCTGTGATTGTTGTAACTGCTGAGCCTGCTGTACGTGAAGCTGCTGTTACAACACCTGCTGCGTTTGTTGCAGCTGAAGCTGTAGTAATGTTAGCTGCCTCGTAACCAGCATCCTTAAGAGCATCAAGAGCAAGAGCTGTTGTAAGTCCAAGAACGTCTGGTACTGAGATGTAGTAAACACCTGAAAGCTTCTCACCAGCGGTGTTCTCTGCGAATGAAGGGAAGCCTGACCATGCAGTTTCAATATCTGCGTGGTTTCCAAGTGCTGGGTTTAGACGTGCACTTGCAATCTTGCTGTAATAAGTCCATGCAACGTTCTGGTCTCCACCAACAGTTGTTGTAATTGTTGGGGTGCCATCTGCACGCTCATCGTTTGGTTGCGGGGCAAAGTTTCCCCACACATAATCTACGGCTACGTTGCCAGATGAATCTAGCAAGTGCCCTGCGTTATTTACTGCCATTTAAAGTTTCCTCACTGATCAATGTGATTTGTTCGGTCGAACCCACATATGGTGACAGAAATTAGGCCTCTTGTATGTATGTATGGATCTCTCCACCAGAATAGATGTCATGCTTGCAAGCGATTTCAATCGCTCTTCTTAAAACCTTTTCGGCGGACTCAGGTGTAGTTATACGGCTGTAGTTCAAAGCCTCAAGAGCTCCTAGAGCTACATCTCCACCACTACCTGCGTAGTAAACGTTGCGGGCTTCTCTATCCCAAGAGTAGTCATTGAAGATCGGGTAGATCGTACCTCTTACAGAAACAATGAGGTTAGAGTCTTGCCAGGCTGCATCACCATCATCTTTAGCATCGTAGCCTGCATCCTGGAAAGCTTTACGCATTGATGGGATAAAACGTCGGGTCATAAACTTATCTAGGTCTTCACCACTTCTAGGCTTTGGAGGTTTCCATCCAAATTGAGTAATGTTTCCACCTCTAGAAGCGCCGGAGACAGCTATCAGTACACCATTGTTATCAATAACTTTAGATGTAGCAAGTTCCATATAGCGTCCATCTTCATCGGATGCACGGGAATCGCAACCTATGACGGACCAACCATCACCTTGAATAGCAACAAGCGTTGTCATGACACCCTCTCTCTACTTAGACAATCCTACCTTAAGAGGACTAATCCTCTCTACCCAAGTTGAAGATATCTGGCTTTTTCCGGGGAAGCCCTCCATAAGAGGTCTCTTCCCAGGTAGCACCATCTAGGGAGCTACGGACGAAGTCGTTGGTAGATGTAGAGCCTTTTAACAGATCCCATAGGTAGTTTGGGGTCTCGGGGTAGCCGATCCACTTACCATCACGCATAACAATCATTAGGTAGCCAACATCAGGATCTTCGTATAGAGCTCTTCCAAAGCAAGCTACTTGGCCACGAGGCCTTGGTCCTCCAGATGTAGGAGCATTAATCATTTCGTACCCTGGGCCACATATATTAGATGAATCGAATCGAGCATTACGACTCGCAGCTTCCCGTGCTGCAGATATCGCTTGTAGCTCCTCTTCCTCTCCAAAGACCTTCTCACGGCCTCTCATGGCTAGGTTAAGACGTTTGTTATCCTCATCCGCCTTTTGTTGAGCAAGAGTACGTAAGTAGTCATCTCTCTTAGACATACTCCTCCTCCAAATGTTTCTGCTCACAGTCTCGAGCTAGATCAGGCACTACATAGCGTTTACGACATATTTGACATATCCAACGCTCTAAACGCTCTTTGTCATCCATCCCCGCTAGTGTATCTCTCAGCTACTGCCTAGAATCCCCCAAGACCCCCCGATTTTTTAGAGTGATGAGGTGATGACCTAAAACTTGCAAATGCAAGAGTCTGTACCTTTTCTTTCTTCAAACTACCCCAACTATGATCATAGAGGCTACTGCCTACCCCTTTTTAGTCCCAACAGTTTGTTTCTCCTGGCCAATTCGGACAAAACGGACAAATTAACCCATAGGGGGTCAAAACGGACAAAGCGGACAAATCTAAACAAAACGGACAAATAAAATAATTGCGTAAGTCGGACAGCCCAAAAGCAAGAAGTTAGGTGATTCTGTGTGCGCCGTATAGTAGGTTCGATTCCTGCTATACGGGCGCAGGTGAGAAAGTATCTCATCAGCAGAAAGGGACATCATGTCCGCTCGTCAATCTCTATCCGCATTACTTGCTACTCGTGGCAAGGGTGGGACTCTTGAGTCTATTACCCAAGCAGGAGAGCACTTCAAGGCAGATAGCACGCTGACCCCGTCCGATTTTATCTCTGGTGAGAAGTTGGACGCTTCCAAAGCCACCACCCTCTTGGGTGGCTATGTCGTGGCTCGCTACAACATAGAAGACAAGACCGCATACTCCATGCGTAATGTCTTTGCTCAGAAGTGGCGTGAGGTGGTCAATCTATTCGACCTCAACCAAGCCGACTTCATCTCGTCAATCAACGAGTTAGAAGGCGAGTTGGCAGGTCGTAAGTTGATGGAACAAAACCTTGCTGAGTCTCTTGGCACAGATGCCGAGGGATACATCAAGACCGCTACATCTTCTATCATGAAGATTAAAGACGGCAACATCTCCCCGAAGGTTCGTCATGACCTTCTTACTCTGATTGCTTTGGCACAGAGTAAAGTGGAGTATGCGCCACTCAAAGTCGCACAGAACGCCTAGTTCGTAGAGAGAGGGGGGAGTAATCCTCCCTCTCCCTATCTATGTCCATAGTCATGCTGTGGGTATAGATAGGGTTATGCCGACCAATCGGCTCACTCTCCTATGTAAGTAGGAGACCCTACGCACACATCACCTAACTATGTGTCTTCTGTCTAAGAGAAGCCCTAGCCGTCCCCTTCACAATGTCGGCTAGGGCTTTCTCATTTCAGCTCAAATAGTGATACATCTCACATCATAGAGAATTGGCTACTGTCAATCATAGAACTATGAGCATTGAGAGTACCACCAGGTCTAGCACTAGGGGCTAGGTTTGTTATCAGGTAGCAGGTGGAAGGTACATAAGTCATCACGAGATAAGACTCGACAGACTGAGCGCTTATGTATCTCTCACTCTCTATCTGAGAGTATGTACTAGGAGGCTATCTATGTGTAATGACTGTAAGAAGCCTATTCCCGCAGGTTCTGCCGTTTTGTATGAAGGCTATCGTCTTTGCTGGTCTTGCTATGAACTATGGGAAAGAGCAGATGAGGAGGCTATCAAAGCATGAACTGTGTAGTTTGCGGACAGCCTGTAATACAGGCTAGATGGGAGTTGGGCTATGACTATTGTATGTCTCCTGACTGTGCCCATGAACTACGAGATAGGCAATCAAAGTATCGTCTTAT
>Ga0209358_10000934_pt1 | contig 24441 bp, 21 predicted proteins | sample LauGreFa1BDMLBSN_2_FD_187574 | JGI IMG/M metagenome (GOLD analysis project Ga0209358, IMG submission 187574) | Freshwater lake microbial communities from Lake Michigan, USA - Fa13.BD.MLB.SN (SPAdes) (version 2) | ecosystem: Environmental > Aquatic > Freshwater > Lake | place: Lake Michigan, USA...
CTCTTTCACACGACTGGCGCACACGCTCTTTCACACGACTGGCGCACACGCTCTTTCACACGACTGGTGCACACGCTCTTTCACACGACTGGTGCACACGCTTTCACACGACTGGTGCACACGCTCTTTCACACGACCACATCATCATGCTATCACATTATTATGTAATGAGTTCTGCATACGAACAGTGACCATCTCTTGTGAGTTTAGACATGCACATCATCAATGATTCATCATGCTATCTTGGCCCAGTTGGCAGTTCAAATTGGCATGCACGCCCTTTAACACGGCTGAAACGCACACCCTTTAACACGGCTGAAACGCACACCCTTTAACACGGCTGAAACGCACACCCTTTAACACGGCTGAAACGCACACCCTTTAACACGGCGCTTTCATGCATACCCGTCAAAACTGCGCTTTCATGCATACCCGTCAAAACTGCTGGAACGTATGCCCTTTAACACGACCACATCATGCTATCATGTAGTGGGTAACTGTTGGTTCGACACTTAATCGACAGACACATCATGCTATTATATTATCATGTAGTGTGTTAGGCGACACATCATCCGATTATCTTGTGAGTTCGACATTCACATCATCATGCTATCGTGGCCCATTAGGCATGCACTCCCTTTAACACGGCTGGCATGCACGCCCTTTAACACAGCTGGCATGCACTCCCTTTAACACGGCTGGCATGCACGCCCTTTAACACGACCACATCATCATGCTATCATGTCTCGGGTTCGACAGACACATCATCATGCTATACAATCGTAGCCCAAATCGAGTACTCACACCCGTGAAATAGTTGGGAAAAATCAGATGAGTGAGTGGGTCACACGTCTGGTGCAAAACGCCCATTCGAACGCTTTTTCGTCGTTCCAACCTCTCCACACAAGGCTCTTCTTCTTGAGAGATACTATTCAAATGGGCGAGTTCGAACCGGATGCCTAATCGTTCGCGCAACAACACGGGACATTCTCGCAAAAATGATTTAACCATTTGCACACTCATTTCAATGCCATGCGGTGCTCATTGTGCAATCAGGATGGTCATAATAAACGAGCGTGTGATGCGAGCACCCTACCTACGCGTGGCTCAACCATCGAGATGATCAAGCCAGACGCGTACGACCAAGACATGGTCAAACGTCAGTACGCACTTCACAAGGCGTACGTGCTCAGTCGGAAAGAGTCCACACAAAGCATGGGCGTCAAAGTGCGATTACCATCGATCCCCGAGGACATCAGCGAGAACATCGTCAAGTTTATCATCCAGAATAAACGCAACGATCCGACCTCGCGGTGGGACTGCGGGCAAGGCGATCTGCATTCTCGCCTCGAAGGAAAGCAAGAGTGCAAGTGCTTCACCAGCGACGGGCCGTTGTCGTTCACGCCCTCGTCCGAGTGGGACGTCATCTACTTTCTCGACGCGCGCGACTGGCTGGACGATCAGCTCGTGCTGTACCGCATCCCGATCAAGAGGACGTCGGAAGAGTGGATGCGCATCCAGGTGAGCAAGGCGCAGACGTTTGCCGATCAGACGCGTCAGGGTCGACGCCCGCGCCTCACTTGGAACGAGCTACACAAGCAAATCGCGCATCATTGTACAGAGGTCTACCGAGGGACGTTTGATGGAATCTTTGCGCCCATGTGAGATTTTTCCGCACTCGTAATGTGCACATTTATGCTCCCCAAACGAAGTTTGGGGAAGGAGAAACAAAAGATGAAATGCGAATTTTCGAATTGACTGTTCAATGGTTCGTGGCCCAAATCGAGTACTCACACCATTGAAAAGTGCTTCTAAAATTCGCATTTCTTTTGTTCGTCTTTCCAAAATTTTCGTTTGGGGGAGAATAACATTACGAGTTTTGTTCTGTCTTTCAAAATCTTCGTTTGAGAGGCATGGACGACTTTTAAGTCTGAACGACCATTTTATGCTCCCCAAACGAAGATTTTGGAAGGATGAACAAAAGATGAAATGCGGATTTTCGAAGCACTTTTCAAGGGCGTGAGTACTCAATTTGGGCCATGAACCATTGAAAAGTGCTTCGAAAATCCTCATTTCATCTTTTGTTCCTCGTTCCAAAATCTTCGTTTGGGAGCCATAAAGTTGTTACAAAAGATCATAGCATCCCAGAAAAACCAACCAGAAAAAACCCGACAAAACCGACACATCACATGCTGCTATCTTTTGTATCATCTTGCAAAGTTACAAAAGATCATAGCATCCCAAAAAACCCGACATATCCCAGAAAAACCGACACATCACATGCTGCTATCTTTTGTATCATCTTGCAAAGTTACAAAAGATCATAGCATCCCAGAAAAACCAACATATCCCAGAAAAACCGACACATCGCATATTGCTACTATTGGCCAGTACTCTGGTAGATTACTGACTAGGACACTAGGAGAGTGCTTCAGTGGGGTTGACCCACTTATCCTCATCTCACAGATTGATCATCATGGACCTTTATTGATATTCACTTCGGCTACTCCGACCTCAAGGGCTTCACCTACACGGACCTCCGCTCACCCGCGGCCATGTTAGCACCGCACCGGGCTAACAGCTACTATCTTTTGTAACCATCTTGCAAAGTTTACCCTCCCAAACGAAGATTTTGGAAGGCCGAACAAACATATCAGAACGTGTTTTCGAAGCACTTTTCAAGGGCGTGAGTACATGATAACTTCTTGGAATTGGGCTACAAAACGTTGGAAGTGCTTCGAAAACGCATTCTGAAATGTTTGTTCGGCCTTCCAAAATCTTCGTTTGGGGAGCATAAAGTTCATAGCATCCTGCGACTTTTTGGCTCGCCACACTGTTACCACTGGCCAGGCGCCTGCACCGACCATCCAAATGATTTAAAAACCCGCTAGTCATCGCTTATCGACGACGGAGACGATGCGTTGTCCCCTTTGCTTACACTGCGCCGTCGATGCGGTCGAGTGCGCCGTGTGCGTCGGTCGATGGTGCGTTTCGTGCCACGCGGCGCTCATGCGGCGACTGGTCGAAATGGCCACCGTCGACGTCCACGCGGTCGTCTCTCGAGAGTCGTGCGGCGTATCGTGTCCGTTTTGTCGGCACGTCGTCGAGACGAACGCCTTACCTCGCTCAAGCGGCGTCGACCGACTGGTACGCTCGGCGGTCGAGGCCATCCAGCAGTGTCATTACGAAGTCCATCCCAACACGATGGACGAGACCGCGACGTGGGTGGATGGCCACTGGAGCACCGCCTGCATCGAACGACGCATCGCCGACCTCCGCGATAACATCGACGACGTGTGCCGGGGCATTCCACGGTTCGAGCAAGAGCTACTCCAACTGCGTGCGCGGTACGCGGCGGAAACCGACCGCCAGTCGCGCGAGTTGATACGCGAGCAACTAGACCTAGCCTCGCAGAATGTCGAGTGGGAGTGGTGCCAAGTGGGGCACCTCGAATATCTGGTCGACGACGAGCTGGCCGCTTATGAGGCGCACGTCAATGTGATGCAACTACAGACGAACGAACGAACCACCGTCGTCTCCGACTTGTTCCAGTCGATCGGTGGCGACGCGGGTGGCGTCGAGTCCGTGGAGTCCGTGGAGTCCGTGGACCGTTGCACGGACGCCGAACTGCACGCGTGGGACAAGCTGACCTCGCCCATCGGATTCTTTACGTTCCTTCCGCAGCGCATGCAGTACATGCACCGCCAGCGGGACCTGCCCGAATTCGTCCGCTACTTGCAAGGCTGGTTCGCATTGCGGAATGAGCTGCTGTTTCTGGTCGAAGGCGTTCGACAGAGCCACCGCCAAGCGAGTGGAACGGGCATTCGTCGCTGGCTGCGGCGACATCCGACCGACGCCACTCGCGTGAGCTGTGAACTGGTGGACAACTTTCACGCTAGGATACGACGATGTGTGGAAACGAAGACGAATGGTTCGAAACGCACGGTGGCGAACGATTAAGCTCGTAGAATACATCGAATGTGAGAAATGTGAGACTCTTCTTCTTATGTCATCCATCGTCACACCACCAGCCCGGTGTTGGGGCAAGTCTTGAGACGAAGCGTATCACCGTATCACGATGACTCGCATTTGCGTTTGTGTGCTTGGACGCGGTGCGTGGACGCGTAGCAACTCACGCTGTCATGATCCAGCGAGTTAATTTATCCCTAATATAAATGCTGACGTCGCTCGTCGCCATCGATCGCGTCGACCTGTGTGCGAAACTGTGCTTCTTGGCGCAGAAAAAGCAAGAGACCCAAATATACATCGAACCCTCCACCATGTTGCTTTTTTACGCGGTACACACCGACACAGTACACACCGACGCCGAGGAGAGCGACCATAACGAGACCATCGTCCCCGTCCACGACGCTCGATTTGGACCGACCGTGCGAGCCCCCGAGAGTCTGATCGACCCCATCAACCGTGCGATCGGCGCGGTCATCGAGCAACGCAAGGCACACGCCACGATCCGCGGCGTGGTGTTGTGTGGGTTCCATCAGAGCGCCATCGTCGCATATTGCACGTCCGTCTGCGTGCAACGGATACTCGCGTGCTGCAACCTCCACGCGACCGACCTACCCGACGTGTTCTGCGTGACGTTTGGTCTTCCCCTGTACTACACCCACCCGACTCACTGCCTCGCCGATTGCTCGCACATCATCATGCACGACGACTGGTACGTGCTCACGCCCTTCACCCTCGTCGTCAAGCCAGTACCTGGGTTGTGCTGGGTTGGATCCGAGGACCTCGTGAGTTATGTGTGCAATAAAATCGAGAGTCTTTTTCACGCGGTGCGTAGCAAGCGCACCATGCGCGACTACATCGATGCCTTTGTATTTGACTACGGCGACGTGCTGACGACCCACCGGGAGACGAGTGGAGCGGCGCCACCGTCATCGCCGTACGAAACCCCCAGCGTGGTCGACATCGACTGGGTCGACTGCGTCGACGAGCCCATATCCGATGTGTAGTGGCGTGGCAACGCGTGCGCCTGTGGGAACTCACCGGTGAGGAAAAAAGTCGCACGTTCGACCGGGGTCCTAACGTGGCGTGAAAACGTAGAAACGAACAAATCGATACGCTGGCATGTAGCGAACAAAAAAAATGCGCACTTTCAGCCCTCGGTCGAAAGTGGTATCAAAAACATAGATAAGAACAATCGATAATAACAAAAGCAATAATTTGGAAGTTTCAATGCATCCAAGTGACTATAATTCCCTTTTCATGGCCTTTTCATGAGCGTTCCCAAATCATTGCTTTTGTTATTATCGATTGTTCTTATCTACGTTTTTATATTCATTTCGACCGAGGGCTGAAAGTGCGACTTTTTGGTTCGCCACAATGGTCCGAAGCACTTTCAAGGGCGTGAGTACTATATTTGGGCTACGAATCGCTGAAATTGGTTCGTCCTTCCAACATCTTCGTTTGGGGAGCATAAATTTCGCACCCACGAATTAGGGAAGGGACTTTCATCCGTGCGCCTGCTATTAGATTCATCGTGCTTACACGATTCACCCCCCTCGCGCTGTTCGTTCGGTTGAGCGCGCGCACACACACGCAACGCTCTGTTCGTTATTCCAGCAAATCATTTTATGCTCCCCAAACGAAGATGTTGGAAGGCCGGTCCCATCCTTTTCGAATGCGTTTTCCAAGCACTTTTCAACGATTCGTAGCCCAAATATAGTACTCACGCCCTTGAAAAGGGCTTGGAAAACGTCCATGCGTTTGCGGCAGTTATTTTTAAAATGGAATGTTACATGAGAGTCGCTGTTTGTTTCAGCGGCCAGATCCGCACAGGCGTTGTGGTCGCGCCAAACATCCTACGCTACATCGGCGACCTATTACCACAATGTGACATTTTCGTCCATACCTGGGACATTGAAACCCAGGGGACTGGATATGCGAATCGCTTGGGGGCAGTAAGCACAGATAAAGAATGGCATGATGCACGGCCAGTCGCAGATAAAGACCGCTTTGCTGCGTTTCACAAAGCATACAATCCACGTGTGATGGTAGTAGAAGAATACAACTTACAAAATACGAAAAGCACCTGGGGCGGTCGTAGATTTAACCCCATTACATGCAAGTGGTACGTCAGTATGTGGCAGAGCCTCTATGAAGCCAACAAACTCAAAATGGACTATGCGGCTAAAAATGGTATCGACTATGACTATACAGTGCGCATGCGCCCAGACATCGTATTTGATGCACGCAAAAAGCTAGTAGATGATCTTGCACAGGTCAAGAATGAAAACATGTTCCTGTTTGGCGATAACTACGACATTTGGCCCAGACATGGCATGACCCGCGTGGAAGATATTTTTTGGATTGGGCCTACGCACTTGATGGATCGTATCAGCAGTTATCATGAATGCTATACGAACACGGTCAGCAACATAGACGACCCGCATGCACCAGGCTATCAAGATTGGCAATTCCACAGTGCAGCCTGGATCACCAAGGACCTAGGGTTCCAGTTTTACCCACTACTAGATAACAGCATGCGCATCTTTTCTCAGATAGATATTGACAGGGGCGTAGACCCCCTAGATCCAACATTTGGAACACATGTTCCCTAGTTGCGACTCATTTCGGAAACTTATGCTCCCCAAACGAAGATTTTGATTTTTGAGGGTGGAACAACAGATGAAATGTGGACGTTCGATGGACTTTTCAATGGCTCTACCGGGCCTGTTCCCTCTCCCTCCGACGCGGCCGGCCTCAGTGGTACCGGGACTTAGCACAAGCGCGCCGAGGCGCGATTATAATGGCGATCAGGGCCGCTGCCCACCAAAGAGCCACGCCGCAGCTCCGCCTGCGGTCCCGGCGCTGCACGTCCGCTCATACAAAAGCGCCGGATGGACCGGGCTCACAACGCCCCGGTCCTGGCAGTTCACGTCGACGTCCGGCCGCCGCCGGGCGTCTCCATCGATACGCCCCTATTACTCTACGGGAGAGGTGGGTGGGTCGCCAAAATCTGCCTGGGAAGGCGGTCGGTCCGATTGCGATTCTCAAGCAGCGTCCAATCGGTCGCACGACCCAGCTATTTCCAGAGCAGTTTTCTTTCCGGAAAAGGAACCGGTACTCTTCGGTCCTCCGTAGTCCACAGTCCCGGTAGAGCCTCGTCCAATCCACTAGCGTGGTTGGCATCACTTAGTGGCCCAAATAGAGTACACACGACCTTGAAACTTTTGAAAGTGCATCGAACATCCGCATTCATTTCTTGTTCCACCTTCCAAAATCTTCGTTTGGGAGGTGTAAAATTTTCAAGGTCCTTTTGTAGACCTTTCAGAATGCGTTTTCGAAGCACCTTCAACGTTTCGTAGCCCAGATCAGGTACTCACACGTTATTCATCCCTGTTAACGTTCCATTTTCACCCGTGAAGCGCCACTAGGATAATTATTGATTTTATGGCTGCAAAATGAAGGGTTGGGAAGGTGGAACGAACGAAGAAATGCGGAGTTTTCGCGGAGTTTTCGCGGAGTTTTCGCGGAGTTTTCGCGGAGTTTTCTACCTCATTTTCAAGTGTGTGAACAGTTCGTGTTTACTCGATTAAAGAGTCGATTTCTGATACCATTAGTTAATCTTTATGCTCCCCCAAGCGAAGATTGAAGGTCGAACCAACCGTTCAGAACGCTTTTTCGAAGCACCTCAAATAGAGTTCTCACACGGTGACTCGGAGTCACACCTTTGAATGTGTTTAAAAAAAGCGTCCTAACTGATACGTTCGTGACGATAACCACAAAAGCAATGATATGCTCCCCAAACGAAGATTTTGGAAGGTCGGAGAAACATTTCAGAGTGCGTTTTCGAAGCACTTTTAAGGGGTGTGAGTACACTATTTGGGCTACACAACGTTGAAAAGTGCTTCGAAAACGCACTCTGAAATGTTTCTCCGACCTTCCAAAATCTTCGTTTGGGAGGGATAAAGTTCGTCCGGCCTTCCAAAATCTTCGTTTGGGGAGCATAAATGACCTGGGTCGGAAAAAAGCGCCTGAAAGTAAAGTTCCGAATGTTCCCCATCCTTTGTTCCATTTACCCTTTGCACTGACACGACCGACCCTTGTGGCTGACGGGCGGAGGGCGGAGAATCGTAATGCCACCTACGCTCGACGTCGCGTCGGTCGGAACGACGAGCTCTGCGTAGATGCGCGCCGTGAGCGTCTGAAAAATGTGGTTCACGCTTCTACCATCGCAGACGCTGGTTTCTGCGTACTCGGCGCCGAACGACGACGCCAGCGCCCTAGCGGTGGTCGCATCCACGACCCGTTTGTCGGACAGGTCCTTCTTGTTCCCGACCACGATGCACCGTGCACCGGGGGCCGCGTGGCCAATGTCGGCGATCCATTGATGCAACGATTGGAACGAGCGCTGGTTGGTCAAGTCGAACATGGCGATGCATCCCGCCGAATTCCGGTAATACGCCGATGCGATCGACCGGTACATTTCCTGCCCGGCCGTGTCCCAGAGTTGTAGTTTGATGCGAACGTCGCCGACGGCGACGTTACGAATCCCAAAGTCGACGCCGACGGTCAGGTGCACGTGCGGTGGCCGTTCGGCGTACAGAAACCGATGGACGATGGATGTTTTGCCGACGTTCGAGTCCCCCACGATGATGACCTTGAACGCGTATGCAGCGCCACCATCAGCCGTCGTCGATGTCATCTTCTTGTTACATGCCACTCGACCTTTAAGATAGCTCCAACGGGCCGTGTAGGCGAGGTTGCAACGGACCTCCGATGAAAACATGCCCACGCCGCCGTGCCACACGGCCCACACCGTCCCACACGGACACATGCAGGGTCACGTCGCGTCGCACGGCGAGTCGGTCGCGTCGCACGGCGAGTAGGTGGCGTCGAATGGCGAGTAGGTGGCGTCGCATGGCGAGTCGGTCGCGTCGCACGCGTTCCACGCAAAGTGCATCAGCATCTTGCAGCGGATGGTCTCTCGTGACGGAATGCCTTGGAGCGAGTGGATGTGCGTCATCAGCGCATCTACGTCCAAGGTCGCGTCGGCGTGGAGGAGGAGAGTCGCCAGGGTGGTGCGAAATTCGCTCGCCATCCCGTGGAAAATCCACGAAGGCTGCGACTGCAGCGCAGCGTGTAGACTGCGACTCTTTTCGCGCGCTCGTACTGCGGCGAGGATGCGCGTGACTATATCGACCTCGTCGACCATTCGAAACACGTAACGGTCGCAGATGACGCACTGCGTGTAGATGGGATACGGTCGATGGAGCGACTCGCTCATCGTGAAGAGCAACGGGGTGGAGTCGACTTGGAACTGCGCTTCGAGCGTCGCATCGTCACGGACCGCGACGTCGTAGCAGGCGCCACAGCAGTACACGGGGGGCGAACTCGACGCGCTGGAGACGAGGCGCCTCATCTCGACCGGCATCGGCGTTTGTCTAATGTTGCGAACGCGTTCTCATAAATCAGCGAATACGATCCCATCGACCGACGGTGCCAGGGGTGGGGTGCGACATTGCAACATGAAGATATGTCTGTCGAACGCGCAAGATAAGACTCGTGAGAAAACGTCGACGATCGATCGTCTGAAGGACAAGGATGGTCTCGTGACCAACGTCATTGACATCATCATCATGCATCATTATCTTGTCGTGTCAGCCAGAATCACGGCTCTTGCTCACGTCGCTACCCCTCACGAACAACTTCATGCTCCCCAAACGAAGATTTGGGAAGGAGGAACAAAAGAGGAAATCCCTATTTTCGACTGACTTTTCAACGATTCGTAGCCCAAATAGAGTACTCACACCCTGGAAAAGTGCTTCCTTCGAAATCCGGATTGCATCTTTTGTTCCTCCTTCCAACATCTTCGTTTGGGAGGGATAGAATTCGACAATCGGGCCAAGTTCCATCATGTTGTGATTTTCGACCAACAATTGAGAGTCTAAGTTGAGACACATCATCAGGCTATCGCCATGTTGTGATGTCGACCCAAGTCAGGCCAAAAGTGCGTCGAAACCACACTCTGAAGAGTCTGAACTTGAGTCTGAATGGATTGTGCAGCGTGGCTCTACACGGACTCTTTAGGTTGTCCCGGAGATGCGCCCGTCAGTAGCCTGTACATCGCTCGTCGCCATTCGGGGTCGCCCCGTTTTCCACGTGGCGGATTGAGTTCCATCCCATTCGCCAGGTGGTACAGTTGCTCGCTCGATGGGTAATCGGTCGATGTCATGCACGCGTCGTAGTTTGGGAAGGGCGGGCGATGGGACGTTCCATACAACCGGCCCATGGTTTCGGACCACACCATCGAGCCTTCCCTTCCGTCCGCTCTCGTCCGCATTCGCTCTACCGCAGATGCCTTGACGATGGCTCGTCGTTTTGCTTCGACCATCGCGTTTTGTTTGTCCAATCGTGTGATCAGTGCTAGGATAAAACCATACGACCCGTAGAACTCGATGGTTGGAGCGTCGTTGCATGTGAAGGCAAAATTCAACAAGATGGTTGTGAGGAACAACTCCTTTTGAATGTGTAGTTTTTTGAAAGGCAGGGGGACTACGAGTCCCGTCGGGATTCCACCACTGTACCACGTCATACCCCTTTCTTTGGGGGGGAATGGATTCCGAATTCGAGGAATTCAAGGTGCGTTGATTTCTCGCAACATGCGGCCCATCGTCAACTTGAGCCCAGAAATGTGCCATGGGTGCGGTCCTATCCGACAAGTGGCCCGTTTGGGCAACTTTACCCCATCCCAAACGAAGATTTTGGAAGGAGGAACAAAAGAGGAAATGATGATTGTCAAAGCACTTTTCAAGGGCGTGAGTACTCAATTTGGGCCATGTTCCATTGAAAAGTCCGTCGAAAATCCGGATTTCATCTTTTGTTCCTCCTTCCAAAATCTTCGTTTGGGGAGCATAAACTTCTCGACCGAAAGAAATAGTTTCATCGTCGTCCATCATCCCAAGACGCTGGTAAATGTGCATATCGCCCGATGTGCGCACAATGAGCGCGTCGTCCGCGGAGTGCATTCGGTGCATGCTCCGAAAGTCCGGATACTCTCCCGTGTGGCAAATGTCACGGTAGAACTTACCGTAGAAGGCTGTTGTCTCGATGGTAATATAAAATCCCGAGTAACACAGCTGAGCGAAACATCGGTCGTGGGTGACGATGGTTATGACGGGGTAGATGGGGTTGTGATGGAACCTGTGAACAAACCCACGTCCACTCCAGTTACGCAAATCGCCGAGTTGAAAATCAACCCAAATTTCGGCCACGTCGTCGATGCTCTGTCGCAGTTCACGGACGACGTTCTCCGTGATCCATCTCGGGACGTCAATCGTGTGCTCATACTCCACGTCGCCCGCCCACTCACGCTCTAGACGCTCTGGATAGACCAGGATTGGCCTCGCAATCAGCTGTGTGGACGCTCGCCTAGACTGGGTTTGGTCTAGTTGCGCAGCGTAGTATTGGCGAACACTCAATAATTCTCCGCTCAGTTGAGAAGCGTAGTATTCACGCCTCTCGATGAATTGGGTAAGATTGACAGCGAGAGACTTGCTCAGTGTGTGGGGAAAATACCTCACGTGCCGATTCATGTACGCACCAAGCGACATCGGTTCGGTCATCTCGGTCCAATCAGTCTGAGTTTGTTTTTCGACCACACTCGAACTCTCACCGACGACCTGTCGATTCTGATTTCTTCGCATGTTTGTTTATATGGCGCTTTTTCCGAAATGAGATCTCCCAATCTTCGTTTGGAGCCGCAACATGATGATGGTCCGTTAAAAGTGCCATGCATGCGTTTTACATCGCTTTTGCTGTCCCCCGGTCGATTGCTCTTATCTACGATTTTCATGCAACATTCGACCGAGACTTGATGGTTGGTGTCAGAGGAGCATCGGAACAAACGTGTTAAAGGGGCGTGCGTGCGAGCCGTGTTAAAGGGGCGTGCGTGCTAGCCGTGTTAAAGGGGCGTGCGTTAGTCGACATCTCATTTGTGCTAGCATGACTCGCCGTGTTGCGACCAAAACAATGCGCAATTTTTTGGTCGATGCTAGGAACATGAGTCGGAGTCAATGACGATGTGTCCGTCGAACTCTGTTAGCCCGGTAATGTGCTAACAGAGTCCTGGCTAATAAACTCAACTCGAGTCACAAGATGATGATAGCATGACGATGTGTCTGACGAACCAACAAGATGATGATAGCATGACGATGTGCCAGTGGAAATGCCAGCATGATGATGTTTGTGTGTCAAAGTAACAGGATGATGATAGCGCATGACGATGTGTCTGTCATACTCACAAGATGATGTGTCTGTCGAACTCACAAGATGATGATAGCATGACGATGTTTCTGTCATACTCACAAGATGATGATAGCATGACGATGTGTCTGTCGAACTCACATGATGATGTGTCTGTCGAACTCACAAGATGATGATGTTTCTGTAGAACTCACAAGATGATGTGTCTGTCATACTCACAAGATGATGATAAGCATGACGATGTGTCTGTCATACTCACAAGATGATGATAGCATGACGATGTGTCTGTCGAACTCACATGATGATGTGTCTGTCGAACTCACAAGATGATGATGTTTCTGTAGAACTCACAAGATGATTTGTCTGTCATACTCACAAGATGATGATAGCATGACGATGTGTCTGTCGAACTGACAAGATGACGATGCGTCTGTCATACTCACAAGATGATGATAGCATGACGATGTGTCTGTCGAACTCACAAGATGATGATAGCATGACGATGTGTCTGTCATACTCACAAGAGGATGATAGCATGACGATGTGCCTGTCATACTCACAAGAGGATGATAGCATGACGATGTGTCTGTCATACTCACCAGATGAAGAGTCCAGGAAGCCCGAACGCACCGTTCCGAGTCTTCAACTTCCGACTGTGTTTTCGGAGAGCTTTATGCTCCCCAAACGAAGATTTTGGACGGCCGAACCGACATTTCAGAAGGCATTTTCGAAGCACTTTTCAAGGGTGATACTGTATTTGGGAAACGAATCGTTGAAAAAGTGCGTCGAAAACACGTTCTGAAATGTTTGTCCGACCTTCCAAAATCTTCGTTTGGGGAGCGTAAACTTTCGAACTAAAAGTCCCCGAAGAAGGTAATCAAACGGACCATTAGAGTCGATTTGGGAACCAACATGCCCAAATCATTGCTTTTGTCCTCATCGATTGTTCTTATCTACGGTTTCATGCGTGTCTTACCCGAGGCCTGAAAGGGGCGACGATTGGGGCTCGCCACTTGGCCTACTGACTATGCGTTTCGACAGACGCCAGGCTGGGCATCGGAGGTCGTCGATGCGGCTCTCTTATGGGATGGATTGGCGGTCGGCGATGGTCGTGGCTCTTCGTGGTATCGCTCGCGACGTTTAGACGCACACCCACATTTCGACGCGCACCCACATGGCTCGTCGATGTCGTGCCAAAATTGCCTACTAAAAGCGATCTGCTCGGTGAGGGCTAATTGATACACCGCCATCTTCAATATATGCGCTTTTTTTCATATGTTTTTATGCGCTTGGACATGACCGTTCGAAATGATTTAAATGGTGAATCTGAACAAAGTAAGTGCACCGATGCAATTCGAACACTCGCGTTCTCCCGTGCAGCAGACCACGCACAATAACCCCCCCCGGGGCGACGCGTTCAAATACTTTCTGCAGAACGTCCTCACGACTGCGACGGGCATCAGCAAGGAGGCGCTCGACTTCCTGACGAGTCCCGAAAACATGGCGGTGTACGCGGCCGTATTCACCCACCCGTCGGCGTGCTCCGACGACGTCGCCAACTACGAATTTTGGGAGTTTCTCGGCGATTCCGTCGTCAACAAGTGCGTGATGCACTATCTCTGTCACAAATACAGCCACATGCGGTCCAAGAAGAGCGTCAAGGTCCTCGCGCGCGTCAAAGTAAACTACATTTCCAAGCGGTGGCTCGCGTGGTTCGGCGACCACTTCAACTTTTGGGAGTTTATCAAGGCCGACGAGAAGGTGCTGCACAGCCAGAAGACCAAGCTATTGGAGGACGTCTTCGAGGCATTCTTCGGCGCGACCGAGATGCTCCTGGACAAGAAGTACTGCGTCGGCGTAGGGTATTATGTGTGCCAAAATATCATGAACAACATCCTGGTCCACAACGACATGGACCTGGAATATGACAACTTGTTCGACGCGAAAACGCGCTTGAAAGAGTTGTTTGACGCCATCCGTTACGAGCAGCCGACGTACACGTGGATCAATCACACCATCCACACGCACAACAACCCCGTCTTTGAGGTCACGTGCACCGCCACCTTTGGAGGTCGCTCCTACCTACTGGGGCGTGGAAAAGGGCAGTTGAAAATCGACGCACAGCAACACGCGGCCCAACAGGCCCTCGACACGATGAAAAGGACCTTTGAAACCGAGCGCATCATGCGCTTCACCGGCGATGATTACGAGTGCACCATCATCAACAACGTCGACCGGCACGTTGCCACACATCGCTGATTCGCCACACGCGGACCGACCGAGCGCTCTCTTGGAACGGTGAAGAACTGCGGGATGACGACTCGGTCGCGATGAAACGACATTCATACTAATATGACGATACTATCATCATCTTGTGATTTCGACAGACACATCGTCGTCATGCTCTCATCAATCTAGAGATGTCGACTAACACACACGCCCCTTAACACGACTGGTATGCACGCGGCTGTTGCTGCATGGTCCCGACCCAGGACCGTGTTAAAGAGCGCATGCACGCCCTTTAACACGACTGGCATGCACGCACGCCCTTTAACACGACTGGCATGCACGCGGCGGCTGCTGCCTGGTCCCGACCCCGGACCGTGTTAAAGAGCGCATGCCAGCCCGTGTAACGTCAAACGAAGATTTGGGAAGGATGCACAAAAGATAAATGCGGATGTTCGACCGACTTTTCAATGGTCAGTGGCCCGGATGACGTAGTCACGCCCTTGAAAAGTGCTTTGAGCATCTGCATTTCATCTTTTGTTCATCCGTACCAAATTTTCGTTTGGGATGGGTAAAAGTGCTTCGAACACGCGTTCGGAAATCTGTTTTGACCTTGTGCATTCGATTTGGGAATGACGCATTGAAAATCCGTTCAAAATCACAGACGCAAGCCTTTGTTTGGCCCTCCAAAATCTTCGTTCGTTTGGGGAGATTTTGTTGTTGTCGAGTTTTCTTATCTACTTTTTCATGCCACTTTCGACCGAGGGCTGAAAGTGCGACTTTTTGTTCTCCACAATGATGCGGATCCGCATCACCTACCGACTCGTATCGAGTGACTCACGTGTCCAGTGCAAACATTATGAGACCAAAACAAACCGAACGATTTGGAATAGTGGTAAGCAGTGTTGCAACGAGCCTGTCATTCATATCTCTATTCATTTCAAACACTTCACATTCGTTCGTTGCATGTGGCCCTGGAAGTGTAAAGGTGACGTTAAAAGGTCGCACTTTCAGCCCATCACCAGGGCCATCGGTCGAAAGTTGCATGAAAAACGTAGATAAGAGCATCGATAAGCGCAACAAGCAATGATTTGGGTCGGAACGGAACACGCGCCATAATGCAATGAAAATGGACATTAGAGTCGATTGCGTTGCATGAAAAACACCCAAATCATTGCTTGTTGTTCTCATCGTCGAGTCATCGATGTTCTCATCTACGTTTTTCATGCCACCTTTTAGCTGCTCGCCAGGGTCGCCACACTGGTAAATGTGCGTGCTCGACGACAAAAGCATATAGTAAATGACATTCCAACAATCGTTTGATTTCGCATCTCGCAGTTCCGAGTCGATGCGCATATGCACCAAGTTCCCAGGGCGAGTTCCGGTGATTGTCGAGCGGTCCAGGTCATCGCCATCCCTGCCTCCAATCGACAAGCCCAAATTTTTAGCACCGAATGAGATGACCGTCGGTCAGTTCATGTTTGTGGTCAAAAGGCGCTTGAAACTCTCGAGCGAGCAGGCGATGTACCTGCTTGCGAATGACGCCACTCTCATCAGCACGTCGTCCCTCATGCGCGAGGTATTCGAACGGCATCGAGACGACGACGGCTTTTTGTACGTGACGTATTCGATCGAAAATACGTTCGGATAGGGCCGTCGGATGACAAGATGCGCCTTTTGTTCCCCCAGACGCTTTTGTTAGTCTAATAGTCTACGCCGTCGCCACTCAGACTCTACGGACAATGACACGTCGGACATCTCGCATTCCAACTGTTCCTACAACGCGTCACTGCTCTCGAACACGCAGGCTCGAAAAAACACTTCGGAGCGTTTCTTTCGACGCACGTTTCAGCGTTCTATCGCCCAATACAACATGGAAACGAAACGTTAGTACTACTTAGTAAACGTAGTACGTTACGTAAATGATGACACCGACGTGGACGAAGCGTGTCGCATGCGATGCGGCCGATGCAACCGCTGGCGAATGGACCACCCCGCACACATGTTCATCACCCGAGTCGCTGGGGGTCCACGAGCGCGCGCTGCGGGTCGCCACATTTACGAGCCCACGCCACAACTCGCCGATGGGCCGTGCGAGACAGCCGAATGAACCGCACACGTCCCCTCGGAAATCGAATCCCCGCGAGCACGTCGTGCAAGTCCCCGAGGGCGGATTACTCATCCCAGCGAGTGGTGAAACGCTCACGCTCAACGACCCTCAGGTAGCGGTGTATTTTCTCCGACCGAAAGGCGACATGACCCTTTTGGAGGCAACCGACGACACGACCTTCGTCAGCGACCTGCCAGAGTTAGGCGGTTACGAGTTTCGTTGCGTCCCAATCCGGGATGACCGAAATCCCAGCAAAGTTTGCTACACATACAAACTGACGAGAGTCTAGCTAGACGGCTGATCGTTCCACCCGTCGAGTTTGTCTAGTGTGTGTTCTACAAGTACTATTCGGACGCCAACGAGACTGTTTCGTCGACGTGCAAGTTATCATACTTGTGACTCGAATTTAGTTACGTCACATCGTCATGTGTAACGACAGGATGTCATCATTGTCATGGCCACCTCATCGTGTGAGTTCGACGCTGGAGATTCTGGCAGTGGAGAATGGACGGACACATCATGAGCATGCTATAATCGTGATTTCGACAGACGACTGAGACGTCATCATCATCATCGTGATAGCATCATGGCTTGTTTTGGATGTGCACATCATGCTATCATCCATCGTGTGAATTACGCACGTCCCTTTAACACGGCTCGCACGCACACCCCTTTAACACAGCTCGCACGCACACCCCTTTAACACGGCTCGCACGCACACCCCTTTAACACGGCTCGCACGCCCCTTTAACACGGCTCGCACGCACGCCCCCTTTACCATGTGTCATCCGTTAAAATGCGTGCGCATCTATGTTGATGTAGAGTCATTGTTACAAGACACATCGTCGAACTGTCATCATATGTCGAGTCATTGTTGACACACATCGGCCTGCTATTATCATCATGTAACTCTATGCTCCCCAAGCGAAGATTTTGGAAGGCCGAACAAACATTTCAGAACGCGTTTTCGAAGCACTTTTCAAGGGAGTGAGTACTATATTTGGGCTACGAATCGTTGAAAAGTACTTCGAAAACGCGTTCTGAAATGTTTGTTCGGCCTTCCAAAATCTTCGTTTGGGAGGGGTAAACTCTTAGGCTGTGAGTTGTACAGACACATCATCATGCTATCACAGCAGTCGGCAACTAGTCCCCTTTTTTCGACAATCTCCATTTCGAACATTTCGACAAACATTTCAAGGTGGATTTTGTGGTTGACACTTTTGTCGAAATGTTCGAAATGGAGATTGTCGAAAAAAAGGGGACTAGTTGCCGACTGCTGTGCTATCATCATCTTGTGATTTCTACAGACACATTGTCATGCTACTATCATCCTGTGAGTTCGACGGACACATCATCATGCTATCATCATCTTGTGATTTCTACAGACACATTGTAATGCTATCATCGTGAGATGTCTATTCACACACTGTTACCCCTCTCAAACGAAGATTTTGGAATGCTGAACCAGCCTTTCCGAATACGTTTTCGAACCACTTTTCAAGGGCGTGAGTACTAGATTTGGGCTACGAATCGTTGAAAATTGCTTCGAAAAAGCATTCGGAAAGGTTGGTTCGGACTTCCAAAATCTTCGTTTGGGGAGCATAACTGTCGACTAACAATCACCGCGACACAAACGCCCTTAAAAACACGACCGGCACTCGCGCCCCTTAACACGACCGACACGCACGCCCTTTAACGCGGCTAGTTCTCATTTCCTTCAACGCGGATGGTGCGATGTAACTTCATGTTGTGTTGTCTGTCGAGTCATAGACACATCATCGTGCTATCATCGGCATGCTAACATGTTGTCTGTCGACTCAGTGTCGAGTCACAGACAAATCATCGTGCTATCATCGGCAGGCTATCATCAGGCCTCGGTCAAAAAAGTATGAACATATAGATACGCGAACAGTCAATAACTACAAAGGCATGTATTTGATTCATCGACCATTAGAGTCGATTTTTGGGCATGACATGACGTCTGAAAGTGCAACTTTTTCTCGCCACCTTGTTCATCATCTTGTGAGTTCGACAGACACATCTTCGAACAGTTAGTCCGTGACAGTTTTCGGTGACACACGCCACTTTAACCATTTAAGTTGGGCTGGAACACACGCCCTTTAACATGGCTGGCATCTTTAGGCTGAGTGTAACGTGATGACCATAATCATCGAGCCTTACATGAACATCATCATTCTATCATCATGTGAAACGTTTCATGCCATCATCAGCGTGTGAGTTGCCACTGAATTCTACACTCTCTACGAAGACAGACACATCATCATGATATCATCAAGTGGGTTCAAAGTCTTCAGACAACATCATATCCTCCACGGTTGCGTCGGTTACGGCTTGCACGCACGCATCTTGATTCTTACTGTCGAAATCACAAGAGTAGATTTAACGATTCGCGGTCTGTAAAGTCACAAGGAGATGAGCACGATGGCTACGATTTGTTGAATGAAAATTCCTTCATGCGAGCAAAGACGCATCGAACGTCTCGTTCGACCGTCGAAAATCTCGATTGGGATGCATTCGCCCGTCAGTAGTTCCTGTCGCGTTTAGAGCCTGGTAGGTGGACACCCAGGCGTTCGCTTGCACCAGTGTGGAGGATGAGCTCATCTTCCACGTAGCTTTCGTCTTCGTGTGCAATTCCCAGATGAAACAATAGTTCGTAGCGATAGTCCTGATATTCGGGTAATCCGCATATGTCCCGAAACGACCGGCTGTACAGGATTTCCTCCCGGGTGAACTTTATCCCTCCCAAACGAAGATTTTGGAAGGTGGAACAAAAGATGAAATCCGGATGTTCGAAGCACTTTTCAAGGGCGTGAGTACTCGATTTGGGCCACGAGCCATTGAAAAGTCAGTCGAAAATCCGGATTTCATCTTTTGTTCATCCTTCCAAAATCTTCGTTTGGGGAGCATAAACTTGACCAGCAACTGAGGATCGCATGCTTCGAGGAGGCGAATGGCATCGTCCTTCGTCATTCCACCCCCAGTCACTCGACTCCGGACAACCAAGTCGGCGAGTGAGTGGCGCTTCACCTCGTGGGGCGCATACGTCGGCTGTGGCGGGGAAAACGTGGAATGCGACTCGGACGTGGGAGACTGCGCGGATGACGCAATCGCATTCACCACCATCTCAAACACATCGTAGCGACGTCTCAACTCGTCTCTGTTTTTGGTTTCTGCGAGTTTTTCCCCGCTGGCGCATTGGTACACATCCACGGCAGACGAGACCGTCGGGTAATCGCAGAGACGATGCGAGCCGGTCGTCATTTTAGTAACCATTAACATTGTAGCGTGATGCTTATGCTCCCCCAAACGAAGATTTTGGAACGATGAACCAAAGATGATTTTCGAAGCACTTTTCAAGGGCTTGAGTGCTCAATTTGGGGCACTAACAATTGAAAAGTGCTTCCTTCGAAATCCGCATTAACTCTTTTGTTCATCGTTCCAAAATCTTCGTTTGGGAGGGGTAAAGGTTCTCTCTAAATGGTATTGTAACGGTCGTCGCATCATCTTCATGTTGCTCTTAACGAACACACTGAACCATCAGTAGAGTCGTCGATGGTGGTCTACAGTACTACTAGTAGACTAATACGGCCGAACGAAATGCATGAGTCTCCAATGTGCCATGTATTGAACAAAAAATTGCGCGATTTCGCACCCACGACTTAACGAATGAACTTGCATACGTGAGTACTCAACAATCAGGCTACTTTCCAATAGACACTAAAATGATTTAAAAGAAATGTGTCAAATTGGCCTGATTGTTGAGTACTCACGTATGCAAGTTCATTCGTTAAGTCGTGGGTGCGAAATCGCGCAATTTTTTGTTCGCCATACCGGTGGCAATGTGGCGAGCAAAAACGTCGCCCTTTCAGGGCCTCGGGTAAAGCACTTATGAAAACGTAGATAAGAAAACTCGATAACAGCATACGCACGGATTTTGGTATTAAAATGCCCCAAGATAGACACAAATGGTAGAATTCATTACCTTTTCGGGTGCTTTACTACCCAAATACTTGCTTTTGTTGTTATCGAGTTTTCTTATCTACTTTTTCATGCCACTTTTATGCTCCCCAAACGAAGATTTTGCAAGGTGAGGCTTTAAAACGGCTCGCACGCACGTCGCACGCCCCTTTAACATGATCGGTGATGTACTTTGTACGCTCTTTAGCCGGGCTGGCGCGCACGCTCTTTAGCCGGGCTGGCGCGCACGCTCTTTAGCCGGGCTGGCACGCACGCTCTTTTAACAATGTGGGCCCATCATGACAGCATCACAGTGTGAGTTGGAAAGGCACATCAGCATGCTATCTTCATCTTGACTCTGAAGTTGAGTTCGACATGCATCGACGCTATCAACATCTTGTGAGGTGGACAGACACATCAGCATGCCATTTTCATCTTGTGACTCTGAAGTTGAGGTTTACTTGCACGCTCACACGGCTGGCATGCACGCTCACACGGCTGGCATGCACGCTCACACGGCTGGCATGCACGCTCTTTAACACGGCTGGCATGCACGCTCTTTAACACGGCTGGCATGCACGCTCTTTAACACGGCTGACCAAGAATCCAGGTTGACACTTTTGTCGAAATGTTCAAAATGGAGATTTACCCGTCCCAAACGAAGATTTTGGAAGGAAGAACAAAACATGACATGTGGGATTTTCGAAGCACTTTTCAATGGTTCTTGGCCCAAATTGAGTACTCACACCCTTGAAAAGTGCATCGAGCATCCGCGTTTCATCTTTTGTTCCTCATTACAGAATCTTCGTTTGGTGAGCGTAAGATTGTCGAAAAAAGGGGACTAGTTGCCGACGGCTGTCACTCGTTCATCTTGTGACTTTGACAGACACATCGTCAGCGATTCGTCACTCGTTCATCTTGTGATTTTGACAGATACATCGTCATGTTGTCATCATCTTGTTATTTTGACAGACACGTCACTGGCATGCTATCAACATCTTGTGACTTTGACAGACACATCGTCATGTCACATGTTGACTCAATCGACCGTCACACCAAGATGTGAGTTCTACTGTCCGACTCATCGTCTGAGCTATGTCCACGATCGACAGACCAGTCGTCTGCTACTTACCTCCCATTGCATCTTTTGTTCCTCCTTCCAAAATCTTCGTTTGGGATGCATAAACTTTATCCCTCCCAAACGAAGATTTTGGAAGGATTGACAAAAGAGGAAATCCGGATTTTCGATATACTTTTCAATGGTTCGTAGCCCAAATCGAGTACTCACGCCCTTCAAAAATGCTTCGTCCACATGTAGTGTGCATGAATCGGACCATCCATCCACCGACGTGCTGAAATCGGGGACTGGTCGTCAGTGGTCGAAAGTCTCTAGTCGTCGCATGCAAACGGACAGTCGTCTTCGTCTTCAAAGAGCATGGGGAAACGGACAGTCGTCTTCGTCTTCAAAGAGCATGGGGAAACGGTCGAATAGAAGGCCTCTCAGAAAATCGATGTTGGGACACTCGCACGGGCCATGCTCGACCCGGAACAGAATGCTCGGGGTCGATTGGTGGTGCGTTACCGACCGAGCGCGTTCAAACACGGCTCCATGTCGCTGTAGGCCGAGTTGCAGGGCGCGTTCGGCTTCCATCGAAAAAGCATCAAACTCGTCCGAGAAGCCCCGTTCAAACCGCTCGATGGCGTCGAACGAGTGATACGACAGGTAAGCGTCTTTGCGCTCCAAGTTACAGCGCATCCGGTCTCGGTATTCGAGGGTTCTTCTCACGAAGAATCCGAATCCCTCGTCTTGAAGGCGACGGAACGCTCGGTCGTAGGTGTGGTGATCCAACGCGTCGGCTCGGTCGACGATTGCGACGTGTTGGGATGGTGTAAGTACGGCCGGGACCTTGGTCGCAACCAGCAAGACCCCCGTCCCACCCGACCAAACGTCTGGGTCGTGGCACAGTATCATGTTGAGGCATTTGTCTAGGCGCTTTCGATGCAGTTCTGGGACATCCGAGTCTTCTAGATAAATGGCTCTCTTTGCCCTTCGGATGCGCATCTCGGCGAAGAATAGCGTCTGAACGGTCGCATTGATGTAAGACATGCAGGTTTGCTTTCAAGCGACGTTAGTGGCCTTTTAAATCATTTCACATTGGCCGACACGCGAGGTTGTGAATCGTAGTTGGCGTGCGTACCAGCCGTTTGAAAGTACGAATAGGTCGTGTCACTCGTGTTGTCGCCTGGGACAGTCTATTATAACCAACGAAAGCCGTGTGGAGACACTGGAGAACAATAATTTATCCATCCCAAACGAAGATTTTGATTTCTACGTTACTTGGCCCACATCAAGTACTAGCACCCTAGAAAAAGTGCTGCGAAAACGCACTCTGAAGCGTTTGTTCAGCCTTCCAAAATCTTCGTTTGGGGAGCATAGATTTCGAAGGGCAAATTTATGACTCTCAAACTAAGATGTTGGCTGTGTAAAGTTGACATCAATCACGGTAGAGAGCGATTGTTGGTCATCGACTCATCGTCGACTCTTCGAATGATTTAAACCAAATCAAACGCAACCAAAAACCAAATGGTTCGCAAATGTGCACATGCAGACTGCACCAAGAAACCTGCCTTCAACGCGCCCGACCAGACCGGCGTCGGCAGGTTTTGTAAATCCCACACGACCGATGGGATGGTCAACGTGTTATCCAAGCGGTGTGCGCATCCAGACTGCACCAAGCAACCATCCTTCAACACGCCCGACCAGACCGGCGGCCTGTTTTGCAAAGCCCACGCGACCGAGGGGATGGTCGACGTGAAAAACAAGCGGTGTGCGCATCCAAACTGCACCAAAATCACCCCTGTATTCAACACGCCCGACCAGATAGTCGGGATATTTTGCAAAGACCACGCGACCGAGGGGATGGTCGACGTGAAATCCAAGAGATGTGCGCATCCAGACTGCACCAAGAGACCATCCTTCAACACGCCCGACCAGACCGACGGCCTGTTTTGCAAAGCCCACGCAACCGAGGGGATGGTCGACGTGAGGTCCAAGCGGTGTGCGCATCCAAACTGCACCAAAATCACCCCTGTATTCAACACGCCCGACCATTCCGTCGGGATGTTTTGCCAAGCCCACGCGACCGAGGGGATGGTCAACGTGAAAAACAAGCGGTGTGCGCATCCAAACTGCACCAAGCACCCAACCTTCAACACGCCCGACCAGACCGTAGGCTTGTTTTGCAAAACCCACGCGACCGAGGGGATGGTCGACGTAAAGTCCAAGCGGTGTGCGCATCCAGACTGCACCAAGCAACCTGCCTTCAACACGCCCGACCAGACCGTCGGCCGGTTTTGCCAAGCCCACGCGACCGAGGGGATGGTCGACGTAAAGTCCAAGCGGTGTGCGCATCCAGACTGCACCAAGCAACCTGCCTTCAACACGCCCGACCAGACCGTCGGCCGGTTTTGCCAAGCCCACGCGACCGAGGGGATGGTCAACGTGAAAAACAAGCGGTGTGTGCATCCCGACTGCACCAAGATACCATCCTTCAACACGCCCGACCAGACCGTCGGCATGTTTTGCGCGCAACACAAAGAAAATGGTATGATATCCATCGAGAAAAAGACGTGCCAGTTTGGCACGTGTCGTGCGGACGCCATCTACGGCAAGAGCGAGTTCCACCGTGCCCAATACTGCAACGCACACACGCCCGACCACACGACCTACGTGCACGTGGTTGCGGCTCGCCGATGCTACGAGTGCGAGGCCGATTACGACGTGGTCGTCGAGTGTGGTGGTAGTAGCCAGCCCTCTCGCAAGTACTGCCTCGCCCACTGCCCCGTCGGCGCGTACGAGACGGCGATGAAGCGTCTGTGCAAGTACTGCGACCTCCGCG
>Ga0209358_10000936_pt1 | contig 24410 bp, 12 predicted proteins | sample LauGreFa1BDMLBSN_2_FD_187574 | JGI IMG/M metagenome (GOLD analysis project Ga0209358, IMG submission 187574) | Freshwater lake microbial communities from Lake Michigan, USA - Fa13.BD.MLB.SN (SPAdes) (version 2) | ecosystem: Environmental > Aquatic > Freshwater > Lake | place: Lake Michigan, USA...
GTGAGTACTCGATTTGGGCTACGAATCGTTGAAAACTCAATCGAAAATGCGCATTTCATCTTTTGTTCATCGTTCCAAAATCTTCGTTTTGGGAGCATAAATTAAATGTCAGTAGACGTAAACACTCGCGATTGTGTGAGTTGGGCGTGGTCAGGATTTTGCTATGGTTTCAATCGTGAGTTTATGATGAAACATTGCCCACAACATTGTCCACAACAAATACCACAAGAAAGCGAGCCCACCTGGGCCACCCCCACCCCCACCCCACCCCCGCCCCCCTCCCCATCCCCATCACCTCCGCCTCCTCCACTAGAAAGAGCCATGTGGGATACAAGACATGGAAAAAACTGCTTTACAATCGCACCGGGTGGAAAAGAGGTTGGTCTGAGTGTGGGAAATGCCATTGAATGTCAACAGCAGTGCATCAGACATAATGCGAACAATAACGGCCACGAACTGGAGAAATGCGTTAGCGCCGTGTTCATCCAAAACAAGCCCAATAATACTAACTGCTATCTGAAAGGCTTCCATGTTGGAAAAAAAAACCAAAAAATAAAATGCGTACTACACACCGACTCAACGTCCCATATTCTGGTAGATGCAGTGAAAAAAGACGGCGATGACCACTACACCAGAGTTTAAATCCTAATAATTCATCTCCCAATTTCGTAGAGCATCGTACTGTGGATAGCATGACAATGTAGATGATGATAGCATGGTGCGACTCCGACCGTGCAATCCGGATTTCGAAGGAAGCACTTTTCAAGGGCGTGAGTACTCGATTTGGGCTACGAATAGTTGAAAAGTCAGTCGAAAATCTGGATTTCATCCTTTGTTCCTCCTTCGGAAATCGTCGTTTGGGGAGCATAAACTTAGAAGGTTGAAGTCAGACAGACGCATCGTGCGGCGGCTATCACCGTCGTGAGTTCGACAGGAACATCGGCATCTATCTTGCTATGAATTGAAATCGACAAACACATCATCATCATGGTGTGATTTCGAAAGACACACATCCTCACAGCCGGTCGTTCGGCGCTCGAAGGGCATACACGCGCGCCCGTCGCATAAATCGCTTGGAGACCGCATCGGACGCGGCGTTGCAGTAGGCGAAGAGTGCGACCAGCTGTTCCTTCACGAGGGACAGGTCGGCGCCGGGATCCAATACGTTGCGTATCAGGTCTCTGGACGCCGTGACAAACACGTCCTTGACGTTGTTGTTGGCCATATGGAAGTTTGCGTCTTTTTCGTGGCGTTGCAGCGTTCGTTTCCACGCCGCTTCCGTCAGCTCGTTCGCCATGTACCGAACGCGGAGTTGCCGAAATTTTTCGTCCATCGCCGTCTGCACTCGAAAGCCGCGGTCGTCTTGCAGTTCCCGCATCAGCCGCCACGTCTGTAGCAGGAACGGCTCCGTCGCATCGGCCGTGCCGCGTAGCGCTTCGGCGACGGCACGGTCGGTGACGACATCGCAATCGCCAAAGTTGACCAGTTGGGCGCTGTTCGGCGGAGCCTCGCCTCTCGACCGCAGCCACTCAAAGTAGTGTGGATTGTGAATCGGACCGTTCGCCAACTTGCCCGTCCGCCAGTCGAACCCCGTGTTGCAGCTCGTGCACCACATTTGGTCGCACCCCTCGATCTTACAGATCTGGACGCCGCACTTCGGGCAGCTTTTGGCGACCTTCGCCAGAAACTGCACCGTCAGCACCTTGTCGGGGTCGCAGGAATGCGCTGCGTCTCGACTAAGCCCTTTGACCTCGTGGCAGGTTGGGCAAGACCAGACGTCGCACAGCCCACACTTCCACGAGGTGCTCAAGAAGCCCTTACACTCGTTGGACGGACACGGCTTGATGAACTCATTCCTCGTCGGCGGAGTCGTCGCGTCTTGGGCGAGTCGCGTTCGCGCGTTGATGAAACGACCGTACGACGCGATCGTGCGTCGTAGCGGATTCAACTCTCGCCGGAGCGCCTGTCGTTGTCGGTGAATCGGTCGTGTGGCCGCAACGTATTGGTCGAATAACTGGAACGTCGTCGAAAGGGTCGGACGGTCGGCGTGGCCGTGCGACGGCGCATCGTCGTCCACGCTGGGGACGGCGAGGAGGACGGTGCGCCTTCGAATGAACTCGGCGTGCAGCTCGAAGATGCGCGCGCTCAACGCCGCGATCTCCTCGCGGAGAACCGTCGCTCGCGCTTTCGCAGCGAGATACGCACGCACGTCCGCTTGCGTCGACGGAAACCGCGCTCGCTCTCGGTCGGACAAGACCTTTTCTCGGTGCGCCTTGTACGTTTTCAGGCGGAACGCTTGCGTGAGCTCCCCGTCGAGAAACTCCCGGCTGTACCCGTGGCCACACTCGGGATTGATGCAGCGCGGAATATCGCCGATATCGGTCAGCAGGTACGTCTGTAGGCACGTTCGGCATGTCTGTATCGCGCAGTATGGGCATTGGGTGACGGCGCGTGTCGTTCGGTTGAACGGGTCGAAGCAAACCGAGCACGACATGTGGGGTCTCTATTACACTTCAACTCTGTCGTTAAGTCGAATTATCCCACGGGGTCGTCCACGGTGAACACCACCATTGGACCACCACCATTGGACCACCACCGTTGGACCACCACCGTTGGACCACCACAAGTGTGGCGAGCCAAAAAGTCGCACTTTCAGCCCTCGGTCAAAGTTGGCATGAAAACCGTAGATAAACGACATCGATAAGCGCAACAAGCAATGATTTGGGTCGGAAAAATACGCGTCGTCATGCGATCATCATCTTGTGAGTTGGACACACAGATCGTCATGCTATAATCATCTTGTGACTCGAAGTTGTAAGTTGGACGGGCAGATAGTCATGCTATCATCATCTTGTGACTCGAAGTTGAGTTGTACGGGCAGAACGTCATGCTATCATCATCTTGTGATTCGAAGTTGTGAGTTGGACATGCACATCGTCATGCCATCATCCGGAGATGTCGACTAACACGGCTCGCACGCACGCTCTTTAACACGGCTCGCACGCACGCCTCTTTAACACGGCTCGCACGCACGCCTCTTTAACACGGCTGGTGCGATGGTATTTCTTCAGACACATCGTCATGCGATCATCTTGTGAGTGAGTTGGACAGACAGATCGTCATGCGATCATCATCTTGTGAGTCAAGTTGTGAAGTTGTGACCGGAGATGTCGACTAACACGGCTCGCACGCACGCTCTTTAACACGGCTCGCACGCATGCATCTTTAACACGGCTCGCACACATGCCTCTCTAACACGGCTCGCACGCATGCCTCTTTAACACGTCTCGCACGCATGCCTCTTTAACACGGCTCGCACACATGCCTCTCTAACACGGCTCGCACGCATGCCTCGCTAACACGGCTCGCACGCATGCCTCTTTAACACGGCTCGCACGCATGCCTCTTTAACACGGATAGCACGCATGCCTCTTTAACACGGATCGCACGCACGCCTCTTTAACACGGATCGCACGCACGCCTCTTTAACAAGGCTAGTGCGATGGTATTTTGACAGACACATCGTCATGCGATCATCACATCTTGTGAGTTGGACAGACAGATCGTCATGCATCATCTTGTTACTCGAACTTCAACTTGGACATGCACATCGTCATGCATCATCTTGTTACTCGAACTTCAACTTGGACATGCACATCGTCATGCATCATCCGGAGATGTCGACTAACACGGCTCGCACGCACGCTCTTTAACACGGCTGGTGCGATGGTATTTCTACAACCCGGCCAAGTTGAACCGGGGCAAAGGACCAAGACCAGCCGTTCGACCGTCGCATCATCATGTAAAAAAAAACAATTTCTAAATGAAAACGCCGGTGCGGAAAAAGCCGGCGAGTCGGACTATGAAGAGACCCGCGACCAGAGACGCGACAAGAGGAGGTGCCGAGTCTGCAGAGGACCCTGTGCATAACCAAGCCGCAGTCCATGACCACATGGACGACGATGCGCTGTTATCCGCCGTCTACCAAAGCGCCTCGCATTCGTTCCGCACCCACTTTCATGAATTCATGAATAAAAACGAGTGGGGCTCTGGCTCATTCGAAGGAACACGAATGTTGTTGTACACATCTTCTGCGCACGTGCCCATTCTACGAGAGTATGTAAACGCTTGGTTTATAGAGCTTAGTTCTCGAAAAAAGTATGCACCCGATTGTTTTTCAATTCGAGAACTAACGTTGGCGGAAGCACCATTCTATTGGGAACATGCCACTTACTATTCGCCCTCCAGTTTGCCTTCTCACCGTGACCACGTTCCCGAATGGATCTTGCAAGACGTTGTGGGCGAAATACGACGGACCATACCACACGTCGCGGAGATTTGGCTTTATCCGAACGTTCGGTCATGGGCACCTTCGATTGTTGTGGTCAACGAAAGCGGATTGTATGATATTTTTTCAGACGATTACAACTTGAACGAAGACAATGACCACCACGAAGACAATGGCCACTATCCGCTGATTGATGACTATCTAGCACACCGACTCGCGTTTGTGAAAAGGAAGGAGGTGGATACATCGGCCATGACTGAAACGCTCGAATTCGTCGAGTCGAATATTCCATCCATGGGCGCGGGTTTTGTCCCCGACTTGCTAGCCGACATTTTGTGCCATCTCGATGTCGACTCGCCACATAGAGACGCGTCCAACGAAGTGCGTGAGGCCTCTCTGCAACGCGCCGCGCTGATACCTCCTCATGCGCATCTGGTGCTAGCCCGATTCTGCATTCGTGCCATCGGCATATCGGAGTGGGAACCACCGCGCGCCAATCGCCTCTACAAGCGCCTGTACTTGGCCTTTGCCAAGCGTCGCTGGCTGACCGTCATCAACGCCACCCGACACATCGCCCAAAGTACGGTGGAACCGGGGTCGGTCGCGTTTGCCGGTGCGATGGGCCGCCTCCACGGCACCCGCCCGCACCCACCGTTTGCGTCGTACGACGATTGCATGGCGTCCGAGTACCAGTCGAAGCGGCAACTGATGCGCTTTGCACAAGAGTACAACCAGGCGAAGGGGCGTCCGCCCCCGTCCGACGAAGGAGATGATGACGACGCGTTTCGTTCGCGCATTTGTACAGACTTGATGCGCGCGTAGACTCTCGCCGTAGATGGCTTTGTGTTCTGTGTAGGGTAGGACCATGTGTATTCACACCCGCCATGTACGGTGGGCGTGTACGATTACACAGATTACACAGACACCATGCATCATGATGCACGCCTGTCTTTGTGATGGGTGTTATGGATGTTCACACGAGTCATGCATCGTTTATTTATCATGCTCAACATGCCGGTGTGCATGTAGTCACGTTTCAGTGGTTCACCCAAATCCGAGAAACGTGGCGAGCCAAAACTGTTCAGGGTAAAATTATCCCTCCTCCTAAACGAAGATTTGGGAAGGAGGAAAAAACGAGGAAATCCGGATTTCGAATAAAGCACTTTTCAAGGGCGTGAGTACTCAAGTACCTACTCGATTTGGGCTACGAACCATTGACAAGTATATCGATAAATTCGACGATAATCTGGATTTCTCTTTTGTCAATCCTTCCAAAATCTTCGTTTGGGGAGCATAAAATACGCATGAAAAACGTAGATGTACTTTTTCGTGCATCGTTTGACCGAGCATTAAAGTGCGACTTTTTGGCAGTGTTTGCTCGACCCAATGAGACTCAGCCGAGCCTAATGTAAGGCAAGCATGCGGCCATTCGTGTCAACAGCGACGTGAACGGATACTCGACGCTCTGTGGGAGCGCCTCATCCAAGGTCTGCACATCCGTCAGCGCTTCCAGCTTATCGAGGGCCTGCGTGTAGGCGCTACATAGGTCTTCCATCGACTTGGAGGGCGTGCCGGTCTGGCTACCACTGCATATCGATATTCCCAGGCGGAATTGCGACGTCCACATCTGCGTGAATTTACGATGAATCGCGGTGAAGCGCTGGTCGATTTTGAGCATGCATGCGCGCGCGTTCGGTCCGACCGTGGCGCATTGCGCGACCGAGGCGTGGAGAACCACCACGTCCTCTAGGATCGACGCATACGCGAATAGCAGCTCGATGAAGACCAGCGCGACGCTGTGGGTGTACGCCTGCTCGTTGTACGACGAGAGCATCCGCACACCACTGGCGCTCAGGTCGTAGGCGAGTTTGGCCGCCACGTGGACATCGAACGCGGTCTGTCCCGGGGCGATGGCCTTGAGGCGAAGCGCCTGCATGTTTGGCGGGATGAAGGCGACGAGCGCGGTTTGGATTTGCTCGACGATGTACGCGCTGATGCGCGGGCCGTTGTACTTCCACAGGTCGACGTGGCGGTTGACGTGCTGCTCGATGAAGGCGTGGTGCTCGGAACCGCTGTAGCTGGCTGCGTCGGTCGTCGTCGGAAACGCCTGAATCGTCATGGGCGAATGCAGCAGCAGCGTGTGCGCGTGGGTCAGCAGCTGCTTGACCGACTTGTCGAGCACGATCATCAACTTGGACTCGTCCTTGCAGTTCATGAGGTGGATCCAGAACTCGGCCATGTCGTGAAAACATCGGGTCATCGTGCACTGGACGGCGCTCAGACCGAACACGACGTCCGAGTGCTCGACGGTCGACAGAGCACTCGCGTCGCGTCCACTAGTGCCACCGCATGGACTGCCACCGAATGCATTGCCCGCAAGATGCGCCCTTTGAGCGGCCGTCGCATCGGTCGTCGCCACGACGTCGCTCAGGTACACGGCCAACGGTCGCGATGACAGCGCGCGTCGTTGGTCGAGTAGGGAGCGTACGCGTGCCATCTCCGAGCTCAGGCCGAGCATACACTGCCACAGCTCGGGCCTGACCGTGGCATTGACCATGACGTGCAGCGAATCCGACTGATTCATCGCGTCGTCGTTCACGGCGACCAACTGCCGCAGACGGCTGCGAAACAACGCGCTCAGTCGAGACATCGTCGCGACATAGGCGAGATAGTTTTCCTGAAACCCCTCGATCTGCCGTTGAAAGCAACTCAAATCGGCGCTCACGAGGGCCTGGAGCTCGGTCTCCGAAACGATTTCGCTTTCCAACTCGCCGATCGCCGTTTGGAGCGTGCTGGCCTCTCTCGGCAGGTTTTGGATGATGTAAAGCAGCTCTCGCGTTTTTTCCGCCAGCGTGTGCGCGTGCACAGCGCCGGATGCATCGGCCGACGTCGGTGGAGGGTTCGACTCGTTCGAAACTTCCATTTAAAACAACCGTTTTCGTTACAAACGCATCATCGTCACCGCATTGCACCCCTCAAGTCGTCGACTGACACCGCGTATCATCCTGCTAGTTCGACCGTTTGTCCGATGTTCATGTCCGTACATATCACAAGATGATGCGCTGCTTTTTTTCGGATGGATGCGCTTCTTGGATTTGGGATGCGAATCGTTTGTGCTTGGAAAACGCACTCGGAAAGGTTGGTCCGGCCTTCCAGCATCTTCGTTTGGGGAGCATAGATTTGTAAACTATTTGCAAGATGGGCTTATAAACTCACGCCATCGTTATGGCGAACAAAAATTGCGCAATTTCGCACCCACGACTTAACGAAGGAACTTTCATACGTGAGTACTCAAAGTCAGGCCAAGTTTCAATGGACACTAAAATGATTTAAAAGAAATGTATCGAATTGGCCTGATTGTTGAGTACTCACGTATGAAAGTTCCTTCGTTAAGTCGTGGGTGCGAAATTGCGCAATTTTTGTTCGCTACATGGCACGCCATCCCATAAAACCCAACACATCGTGATGACATAGTTGACGATGCGATGAAGGTTGTGCGTGCGAGCGTGCACACGCTCCTGGGAGCCCTGTTTCCGCCACGCAAGGAGTAAATACATGCGCGCGCCCCTGCAAATCCACAGGACCCGTGCACGCACGCGTGCGCACGCAAACAAACCGATTGCGCTGGCTGGCAGTGGCTGCACGCCATGCATCGGCTACAGCAAGCCTGGTGAGCGAGCCATCGCGTGGGGCAGGTGGCATCGGTCGCAGCGCAAGTCGGCGCGTGCTCAAACCAGTCGATGTCCATGTAGCGAACAAAAAATTGCGACATTTACCCATCCCAAACGAAGATTTTGGAAGGCGGAACAAAAGGTGACATCCGGATTTTCAATTAATTTTTCAATTTACCCCTACCAAACGAAGATATTGGAAGGAGGAACAAAAGATGAAATCTATGCTCCCCAAACGAAGATTTTGGAAGGATGAACAAAAGATGAAATACGGATTTCGATTGACTTTTTCAATGGTCAGTGGCCCACATGGAGTACTCACGTCCTTGAAAAGTGCTTCGAAATCCGGATTTCATCTTTTGTTCATCCTTCCAAAATCTTCGTTTGGGGAGCATAAAATCCGGATTTTCGAAGCACTTTTCGAGTGTGTGAGTACTCGATTCGGGCTACGAACCATCGAAAAGTCAGTCGAAAATCCTGATTTCATCTTTTGTTCCTCCTTCCAACATCTTCGTTTGGGGAGCATACAATTGTTCGTGGCCCAAATCGAGTACTCACGCCCTTGAAAAATCAATTGAAAATCCGGATGTCACCTTTTGTTCCGCCTTCCAAAATCTTCGTTTGGGATGGGTAAGGAACTTGCATACGTGAGTACTCAACAATCAGGCCAATTCGACACATTGATTTTCAATCATTTAGTGTCCATTGTAACTCACGTATGAAAGTTCCTCCTTTAAGTAGTGGGTGCGAAATTGCGCCATTTTTTGTTCGCCATACCGGTCGATGTGCTCCAACGCCGAGTTCGAACGATGTGCGATCGACTCATTCTCATCGCCATTGTGGCGAGCAAAAAAAGTCGCGCTTTCGGGCCTCGGTCGAAAGTGGTATGAAAATGTAGATAACAATCGATAACAACAAAAGCAAGTATTTGGGTACTAAACCCCCTGACCTGAAAAGGTAATAAAATGGACCATTAGAGATGGACGCGTCGTCCATCACCCCCGTTCGAAGGAACTGCGCAAATCGTGCAGCTTACGGTGCACCAAGTTGCCACCAACTCGTCCCGCGACGGAAACGCGACGCACGTCATGATAATGATGGTGATGCGCAGCGGGCTCGACTTCGAGCATCTGCATTTCATCTTTTGTTCCTCCTTCCAACATCTTCGTTTGGGAGGGTTAGAGTTTATGCTCCCCAAACGAAGATGTTGGAAGGCAGAACCAACGTTTCCGAATGAGTTTCCCAGGGAAGCACTTTTCAACGAATCGTAGCCCAAATAGAGCACTCGCACTTTCAGGCATCGGTCAAAAATTATGCTCCCCAAACGAAGATTTTGTAAGGAGGAACAAAAGATGACATCCGGAATGGCATGAAAGTCGTATATAAGCAAACTCGATAACAACAAAAGCAATGATTTGGGTAGGAAAACATCCTTTGGGAGGGGTAAAGTTACCAGTGTAACTTGCCACTGTTAACTGACGTCGTACCAGCCGTGTCAAAGGTCATCTCTCGCAACTACCCTACGTTAAAGTCGCTCAATAACGACGAGATGGTCGCAGTGTCCAGTCCGCTGGACATTCCCCCAAATCGCGGTGCACTCGGCGTCGGCACCTGGCCAGTCTTCAGCATGAAAAATCCCACTACCAGCAACACCGCGAGCGCCACGTATAACGCCCATATGTTCATTGTATAGTTTTCCTTTTTTTTTCGTTACGTTTCGTTACCGTCTTGGCTCTATTGGGGGCGACTGGCCAGCGAATACGGACCTTGGACGTTTTTCACGTTCAACTGACTTTATGCTCCCCAAACGAAGAGTTGGGAAGGAGGAACAAAAGATGAAATCCGGATGTTCGAAGCACTTTTCAAGGGCGTGAGTACTCGATATGGGCTACGAATCGTTGAAAACTCAATCGAAAATCCGGATTTCATCTTTTGTTCCTCCTTCCCAACTCTTCGTTTGGGAGCATACATTTCGAACATTTCGACAAAAGCTCCAATCACGAGTCCAGGTTGCAGTTTTTGTCGAAATGTTCGAAATGGAGATTGTTGAAAAAAGGGGGACTAGTTGCCGACGGCTGTTTTCAACGATTTGTAGCCCAAATCGAGTACTCACAACCTTGAAAAGGTCTTCCCAGGGGAGACGCATTCTGAAACGACCGTCCGACCTTCCAAAATCTTCGTTTGGGCGAGCGACTCCATAAACGAGCCACCAAATTGGCACCAATGCTTGCGACTGAGAATCCGATGCCGTACTATCGAAAAATGCACAATATATATGAAAATGAAGTGGGTGGTTCGGCCAGCCTGTGTTGTACCAAGCATCACGGCCATCGCAAAGGATGCATCGCTTCGTGAGCAACTCATCGACCCCGAGTACAGTTATCGCGTGAAGAATGGAGGCGATGGTGGCGCAACGTTTGTACAGCGCCGTGTGTCGGTCGTGCCCGAATCCAAACCGCACAGTTTTTTCGATGCGATGAACCATTGTCGCAACGAACTGACGATGCCAGCCGAGACAGCCGAAAAGACCTACGCTCGACTGCTGTTACGATACGATGAGCCCCATCCGGAGGACGGTGGAGAGGAAACCATCGACGAAAAAATCGATCGGATTGTGAGAGAACTGGATGAGATTGACGCATCGAAGACGCGATCGATACGACGAAGCCTGGCGTTCTCATCCGATGCGACCTTGGACGCCGAAGATGCCAATTTATTGCAAAGCGCGAATGAAAAAATCCGCCTCTACTTGAGTCAACTCAGTCGCATCAAGAGCCTTCCCTAAACGTGCAAGCGTCGGCCACTCACTCAAGTCTACCCCTCCCAAACGAAGATTTTGGAAGGTCGGACGATCATTTCAGAATGCGTTTCCCCTGGTAAGACCTTTTCAAGGGTGTGCGAACAGTACTCGATTTGGGCTACAAATCGTTGAAAAGTGCTTCGAAAAAGCGCTCTGAAATGCTCGTCCGACCTTCCAAAATCTTCGTTTGGGAGGGGTAAATATGGACACACTTTGACTCGAAGGGCGCGTCGAACCGTCGTGTCCTGGGACTACTAGCCGTCAGCATCTAGTCAGTTGAGAGAACACGCATCGATGTCGGTCCAAAGTCAGTGTGGCGAGCATAAATTGCGCAATTTCGAGGCCCGCTACTTAACAATGAAATAGACCATACGTGAGTACTCATGTTTGGGCAATTTGGCACAATGACCTTCAATCATTTCGATTTTGTGGAGTTCAAGTGTGCAATTTTCCCCAAATTGGAGTACTCTAGCATGGTCTGTTTCATCGTTAAGTAGCGGGCCTCGAAATTGCGCAATTTATGCTCGCCACATGGTCCAAAGTGACTCCAAACGAGCTACACGTTGGTTGCGTTGAAGACCTGCACAATGCCCAATTCTTCATCCAAAATGTGGTCGTCGATGCGGGTGAAAATATCCCCGCTCGTGTCGTTAAAAGCCATTCCAATGACCCGCGTATCCGACATGGAAAACCCGATTCGGTCTGGGAGGTTCGGAACCTTCTCGAAGCTCTTGACGAGTTTTTTGATTGGATAGCCGCTATCCCATCCAAACATTGTTGTTGCTGTTTTCGCCGCCTTTTTCAATCTGTCGAAGACAAGCCCATCACCTGGGATGGTTCGGATGATAGCATGCACGTCATCCCACAGATTCTCGGCAGTGTAATCTTTCAACTCCTCTTGACAATTCCACTTCTTGACTTGAACAAGCAGAGCGTCGAGATAGGCCTCGTCGGGTTTGAGAACGTACAGGACGCTCTTTCCATCGCGGCTTTCATGCCGAGTATACATCGTCCGTATAAAGTCAAACGTCGCATCCACTTGGCAATCATTCTCGTGCATGCAAAGTGGATTGCACTTGTCGTTCTTCGGACAGGGGATGGGGATGTACAACAACGGCGGTGGTGCTTCCGCGGGAGGTTCATCAGGACGTTCAGGTGGAGGTGTAGTCTTCTTTGGACTGTATTTGTCGTCCGTTTTATGTGCACGCCCCCATAGCCAATCGTTCAAAGGTGCGATGCGACCGACGCTGACTCCGAATTTGTGGTCTGCGTACAAAAAGTATCCATTTTTGTTCGTCAACTTGGTCAGGTCTACCGTGTTTTCGTTGTATGTTCGGTTCGGATTCTTCGCCTTTACATAGTCCAGCCGAACGGTGGGCTTTCGCAGGTCGAACGACCGGTCGTCCATCTGAACATGGAACGACTGATCCTCTTCAAACAGTTTGTCGGGTAGTCGCACAACAAACCTCCGTTGCTCCCATCGCTTCAGCGTCGCAACTAGTCGCGCCCGGATGGCTCGCGCGACGGTGGGGGTTTTAAGCACCGCTAGAACCTGCTCTCTCTCATCGCGGTAGTGGGCCTCCTTGAATGGATCTCCGTTCGATTCGTTTCCGTTCGATTCGGAGAGATTCAGCGAGTCGAATGCGTCGTACAGTCGGAGGGACTCCTTGAAGTCCCCGACCTTGTACAACCTTGAGTACAAGTACGCCGCGTACTCGTGGTCGTTCGCCGCTATCACCAACTGCGCGCGCACAAACGCCTCGGTCGCCACACTGAGAGCGCTGTTTTTCGCATCGATTGCCACGGAGAGGCGCTTGGAGACCACAGTGTCCTCGGTCAATGCGTTCACACATCGATGGATCGGACCGCCGACCGCATCGTCTTCTTTGACCCCGAAATCACTGAGCAGTTTGCAAAACTCGGATTTGGTGAACGAATCTTCCTTAGCAACCATAATTTGGAGAAACCAGATGAAAAAGCCCGAGCGCACCAGCGAGTCCGCCAAGTCTTCGATGCTCGCACACTGGCTGGGACCATCCATTCGAAACGCATCCTCGAATCGCTTTTGATGACCCGCGTCGTCGTTCACGTGACCTGTGTGTGTCTGCATCGGAATGCAGCGGACCTTCTCGTCCGACACCACCCTGATGTCCGTGGTTTCGCACGGTTGGAACCACTTCCAGGTTTGTTCGTCTTTACTGTCGAATGCGAGCTTGACGTTCAGTAATGCATGTGCCTCCAACTCTTGCTTGATGTTCCGCCGATACGCGTCGACCGCCAATAAACGACTGATATAATTGCGCAGGATGGTTCCGTACTCTCTTTGGAAGTTTCCATCGACGTCGTCCGCGTTCAACAGCAAGTCGCGCGTCGCATTCAGGGCGTCTTTCGCGCGTGTGTAGTCCACGACGCCGCTAAGCGCGATATTGTCGACGATGGCACTATGCGTTTCATTTTCAAACGGTAGCGACATCTTCTGGATATCTTTGAACAAATCTCTTATGAACCCATTCGCGACGTCCTCGTTCGGGTGGTTGAAGACGTTGGGGTCGTTCCGATAGGTCTGGATCACCGGCGGGACCGGGGCGGTCGAAGGTCCCGGCGTTACGGTGTCCTTCGCCAAGTGCCAGGGGTAGCCCGGAAGAGCGGTTTCCAAGTAGGAAATCATCATATCACCCCATGGCGGGCCAAGGGCGTGGTATATCTTGGACAAGACGTTCTTGATAAAGAGAGTCATGATCATCTCCACGAAATGGCGCAACGATTGCAACACGGCGGGAGCAAGGTCGCCTCTATGTGGGTCGTCGAAATACTGGTCAAACAGGTCACGCCCGACGTTGACGTTGCTCGTACCTTTCGCACTTGGTTGGCCCAGTATTTCGTCCAGCAGGTACTCTCTGAGATTCGGATTCTCCATCACTTCCGCGATGACCCGGCTTAGAAACGGAAGTCCGTTGGTGAGTGTTCCAGAGAACAGACTCACACACATCCGTACGTTTCGAATGGCCCCGTAGATTTCACCCCAATTGTGAAACCCTCCGAGTGGATTGCGCCGGCCGAACACGCCACAGTTGATATAATCCCACACGTTCGCCATCTGGGGAATGCGTACCATCAGCCGAAGGAACATCTTAGCGTCCAGTTTCCGATAGTCGTCGCAGTCGAGCGGATTGCCACTGCGGGCCTTCTCGACGATGCGCTTCAGTGTATCCTCTTTATCACCCGCGAGCGGATCCGGTTCCTGTGCCGTGAGCATGACTAGCATCTCCAACATCGTCGGTTGGTAGCCTTCGTTCACGTAACCGTGGATGTTGTATTCATTCGGGTCCTTTCCGTCGTATTTAGGCTTCATCTCCCTGACCAACTTGAAACCCGCTGCACTTATGTCTTCCATGCTGCATCCGAATTTTTTGAACGCGAAGTCGCATCCGACATCTGTCCATCCTTTTGGCTGAAGGCTGGGGAGCGCATGCACTATATACACACCAAAAAAGGCCTTCAGGATGTCGGGACCATGGACCTCTTTTCGACTCAACGTTTCGATGTATTCGTAGGCGATGAACGCGAAAAAGTGGGGCATGCAAGGGACGAGCATTTTTAATGCGCTCAATATCTTATTCAGTACGCCCAGGACCGCCCCGAGCGGCCCGGCCCCGGCCCCGATCGTCGCCAAAGCTGCGACGATCCCCTGGGCGGCGGGTATCGCAACCCGCAGCATCCAGCCGATGAGGAAGTCCATTCCAGGTCCCATGAACTGGTCCATCAGCGACCGGTGCGCACACCGCGCCGCTTCATGCTGCGCTACACCTTGCAGCGTCTTCACAACACGCTTTCCCATGAACCAGTCATCTCGAATCTGGCGACAATACTGTTCGCTCGTTTCTTCGGTGATGTCGGGGGCGTTGGATGGAACGGGCGCGGTGGGAACCATCGGCCTGACTTTGGGCGTGGCGGTGTTGAAGAGCCGCGCGAATCCGTCGATTAGGTTAGAAAACGCCGTCGCAAACGCGGACGAGAGCGCCAGCTGTTGCTGCAACGCTTGCTCTTGGGACGATTCGAGCGCCTCGCTTTCGTCGAGCGTGCTCTTTTGTTCTTGTGCTTGTTCCATCTTCTCTTGCGTCCGTTCAGAGAGCGCCTCTTTCGCCCGCTGCGCCGTGTCCTGCATTGCTTCCTTCATATCAGATGGTGGTGGTGGTGGTGGTGGTTGTGCACCGTGTGGCGGGTCTTGGCCCGTCGGCTGCACGCGACCCTCACCCTCCGGTGCACTCGTGTCGTCGGTTGCGTCGTCCTCCTTCGGCGTGTGAATCGGGGGGTCCGTCGTCGCGCTGTTACGGGTCGCTTGACTTTGCCTCCACGCGGTGACGCGCTCCTTGAACGTGTCGAGGACGGTCCCGGTCTCGAGGTAGTGATTGTTCAGGTTGCGCACGCTTCGGTCCAGTTCGTTGAAAGTGAGTTTGGCACGAAAGAGGCGGTACACAGTCCGATTCAATTCGAACCAACGACCTCGCCGCGCGAGAAAATCAGCGACAGCTTCCCGCCGATTCTCCAACGTTTGGTCGGTATCTGTCTTCTTGGCTGCATCCACTAAGTTTTGTAAGGAGGTCCCAAGCCCACTGTACTCGGCAAAGATGTCCTCCGATTCGTGGTTCTTGAAATACTTTGACTGGATCGACTGCGCGGTGTGATATTGCCCACCCTCCCTCAATTTCCCGACCAGCCGACCACCCTTAAATCCCTGCTTGGACCAAAACTCATCCAAATCTTCCGCCGTTTTTCGCTCGAGGTCGTCTCCAAACTTCTTGTCGCTCTCCATCTCTTTGACCAGGTCATCGTAAAAGCTGGTGATGGTCGGCGTCGGCTTCAAGTGCGATGGTTGCAGAAACGCCAGCAGCGAATCGTGCAGCGAATCGCTCAGGTATCGACTCTTTTTCATGGACGACAGCACGGATGCGAATGTAGCCAATGCCTGCGTCTCGGCCGAAGAATGTTGGCCTTTCGCCTGCGAAAGCTGCTCCTCGATCGTTTGCAGAACGCTCGACGCGAGGTGGTTGCGGGTAAAATCCGAAAGCGCCTCCCGGGTGGTTTGCAGTTCGGGTACGGATGAAAGGGCGAGCGCGCTGATCGCCTCGGGTGTGCACAGCAACCGATCCATCTCACTTTCAGTCGTTGGCGTCTTGACCAGTCTGTACGCGCGTCCATCCACCGGAACCCCCGTTAGCATGTCCACGGGTTTACCACCCGAGAATCCGAATTCATTCTTATTGGCAAAAATCTTGGTGGTTGGATCGTCGATTTTCTCGTACACATCGACATTCAGCGCATCGAACCAGTCGGCTCGTTGCGCATTGGTTAGCGTGGGGAAAAGGCCAGTGTGTCGAAGGCCCGATGCAGCAGTCCATAACAAATCGCCATTCGGATACTCGACTTGGTACGTATTTCCCGGGTCCTCGTAGTTAATTTTACGAATGACACATGTTTTTCCGTCGCTGTCCTGCACATTGTCACCGACTCCGACTTTCAGGCCATTCGTGATTACGCGGAACCGCACGTGGTCGAATCCCAAGTAGTTGAGTCTGGAGAGTTGGTTGCCATCCGTCGCCGTCAAGAGCTGCTTGATGTCGGTGATCACGTGTTCCAAATTGTCGACAAAGCCCTTCAATTCGGCTTTGGTCGTCGCGTAGAGGGAGGACAGCGCCGATGCTTGTTGACTCGCGTCGCCGACCGATGTCCAAAATTCCACATCGCTCATCTGATGGTCCGTTGCCGACACGCTGGCCAGTAGCTGGATGTTGAAATACTCCAAGGCCTCGACCTCCACCACTCGATAATCAAAAAGCCCAGTAAAGTGGTTGTACCGAAGGCTCGGGATGTCCATCTTCGGATTCCGTGTGATCAACTCCGACACCGAGACGATTCTTTTGGTACGTCCACGTTCCGCCGCAAACTCGCCCACACGCTTCGAGCTATCTTGCAGCAGCGCCATCGCCTGCACGGTCTTACCCTCGATTGGGTCGTTAGCGGTCGCCGATTGCACTCGAAGCATCAGGTCCATCAGGCATTCGTCGTTCATTCCATGCACTTCCTGTAATAGTTGATTGATGAGCACGTCGAGGTACGTACGCGACTCGCTGTTGGAGCGTCGTTTCAGCAGGTACTCTTTGAACGCACCTATGCTCGGTGTGTCGTTCGGTTTTTCGCCCAGAAACTGATTCACGTAGTAATGGAGCAGGTCACTCCCGCCGGTGGGTCGGTCGAACAACGGCCGATTCGGGTCCAACCGCACCACCTCCACGGACGCGGCGTTCGGGTCGAATGCTGTGATGATGTACTGGGCGTCCACCGGACCCGGCTCGTTCGGTGGGCCGCGCTCGTCGGGCAACGTGACGACCGTTCCGACCAGTGTTTCGTCGACAGGGGTCGTTTGGATGTAGCCGTTCGCGTCGATGAACGTGACGACACGATGTATGGCCCTGGCGTAGTCGAAGCAGTGTTTCACCGACGCGAGCATCGCGCCCCACTCGAAGGACTGAAACTGTTTGATGGCGTTGTGCGCCGTGAGACTCACGTATTCGGCCAACTGGACCATCCGTTCCTTGTCCATGATGAGCGCGCCCAGTTTGAGATCGATGACCGGCGTCATTTTCGTCGCGTGGTACACCAGGAACGGCACCCCGACGGCCTCGTACACCGCGTGCACAAAGTTGCACACGAGCGTGAAGACGCGCACCAGGACGCAGTCGTTCAACCGCGCGACGTACTGTTGCAGTCGCGTGCCGCGCGCTTTGTCGCGGATCATCGACGCCAACTCGCCGTAAATCTCACCGAGCAGGCGATTCAAATCGACGATCAGGTTGAACACCAGCGCCCGCTTCTTCTCGTTGAGCTTGTAATCGATGACCTCGTCGGTGCCGACAAACATATGGATCAAGAACGTCGCGATTTCCGCGAGACTCGGGAACAAGCCGTAGAGCTTGTGGTGAAACAGACCAGACGGGACCAACTCAAGCATCGCGCCCGGTACGGTGCGGAGCAGAGTCCACTGCAGTCTCCAGTCGACGATCAGCGTCATCAGCCCCCCGCCGATGATCTTACCGATGAATGTATTCAGCGTGAAGACCGCCGACAGCGCGCTCACCAGCGTCGCGGGGCTCTTGGAGTACGCGCGGAACTTCCGGGCGAAATGCTTGAGCCGGCGGATGGGCAGTAGTTTGTACCGGTCGGGGCTCTTGTCGTCGATCGGCGGCTCGAGCAACCGCTCGATGTCCTCGTCCGAAAGCCCCTCCCGGCGGTACTTGCGACGGCGTAGGATGTCCTCCTCGACGTTGGCCATCATGCGCTCGGTCGTCACGGCGGGCTCGGGCTTTTTAGGCTCCCACGCGGCGAAGAAGCCCCGGATCGACCGCGTCGCGTAGTCCTTGATCGGATGCTTCACGAACATTACCAGCTCGTCCTGTACCGACGGATCCCTCAGGAACAAGCCCAGGTTGGTCATCCCACCCGTAGCCATGATGCGATCGAGCCACTCCGTCCCCGTGGCGCTGAGTAACCGCGACGCCTCGTGGAACACGGAGTCGGCCGCGAGCGACGCGGACAGATCGAGGCAGAGTCGCTTGTAGATCAACATCGAATCAGCATCGGGGTCTTTGCGGAAGGTCTCGAGCGACATCTGCACCGTCGTGTACGCGCGTTGTCCGATCGACAGAGCCGTTATAGCGAGTCGCATGTAGCCAGAATCCCACAAATCATTCACGTACGACGGAAAGTTTTCGAATTTTTTCATGGTCTTTATCTCCTTGGCATAGACGATGTCGCGAATAAATTCAAAGAATTTTAGGACCGGTTCGGCGCCAGGATACATCCCTTTCAAATAATCGTCGCTTTTTCGAGCAAAAACGTCTTGGACCAATTGGACGCGCTTTGCGTCTTCCAGCCCAGCCAATTGTGTAGTAGCACCAATGAACTTATCCACAAGCCGGAGCGATTCGCCATCGGTAAACAACCCGAACCCGCGGAAGATCGCGACGAAGCATCGCACGTGGAACAGGCTCGTGAGGTTCGAGCAGACCATCACCCACGCCTGGGTCGTCACCAGGTAAGGCACGACGAAGACCCCGACGCCCACCGTCACCATCGTCGCGCCGACGGCCAGCACCGTGATGCTCGTCATGCCGAGCACGACCGGGATCTCGGTCCACCGGCGCTCTCGATTCGCCTTGTCCGCCGCGGCCCGCGCCATTCGGAGTTGGTACTTGACGTGCGCCCTCTGCCGTGCCATCCGTTCCGCGATGTGGTAGTCGGGCATCCACCCGTCGGCGAGGAGGTAGTCGGGCATCGCGCCTCGATTCGAGTTGTGCCGATCGCCCCCGTCGGCAGGTGGGGGTGGGGCCAACATCGCAGCCACGTCGCTTCGACCGGCGCGGGCAGCCTCGCACATCGCCTGGTTGGTTGTAACCCACCGGTCCATCGTCACGCGCTCGTCGGGTGGGTAGAGGGCGATGATCCTTACTTTATCGAGCGAGTGTTCGGACATGATGTCCTCGGCGTTGCGCGCCACGCGCTTCAACACGCCGTGGTACTTGCTGTACTCGGTGAAATCGTACGTTTCGAATCGGTCTGGTCGATTGTGCGTCGGAAAATGTTTCGCGAATTCCATTTCTATTTCTTTTATATAATACGTAAATGGACCCGACGCGCGCAAAAACGCTCGAAGAAGCACAGGTCGTGCAAAATATTACTGCAGACCGGAACGATGCACCGACGATGGCCGTGCCTGACCGTCACTGCACCTCGCCCGAGTGTCCGGAAACCAACATGGAGACCTTCGAAAACATCCCAGATGCCCATGGAATCTGCGGGAAAGACCTCAACAGAACCATCGTTGAAAACATCCAAGAGGCCCAGATACTGTTCAACAATGCCAAGTTTTACTACTGCGCGGGCGAGTTTCACGGCGCGTTGGTGAGTTTTTCGTGCTGCGCCGTGTCGCTCAAGTGGCTGATCGCGGTGTTTACAGTGGAAAGTGACAAGACAACCGATTCAGAGCAGAAGGCGTGCTTCATGCGATGGATCGAGAGCGCGGCCAAGATCCAGTCGTGCTGCTTTCACAGCATCGAGGGGCTCAAGGGAAAGGTCAAGGGTCAGTCGTCGTCCAATTCGGGCGCCGACGAAGACAAACTCAAGAACTGGGAGAGCATCTGCGTCAAGGTGCAGCCACTCGTCTTCAAGAAAGGGTCGAGCGACTGCATTTTTTTCGACGACGTGGTCGGACTGATGCGCGAAAAGTCGATCATGCGGTCGTCGCTGATCTTTCCGCTGATGTACCCCAACCTGTACCCCAAGGCGTCCAAGGGAATCCTGATCTACGGCCCGCCCGGGACGGGTAAGACGTTCATCGTCAAGGCGGCGGTGAACGAGTTGCAGAAGGAGGACCCGAAGATCGGCGTGCTGTACTTTGCACCGTCGCCCGGCGATCTGAAGGGCAAGTACGTCGGCGAGACGGAGAAGAAGATCGAGGAACTCTTTACGTGCGCGTCTAAAAAGGCGTGCGAGCATCAAACCGACTGTAGGGGCAAGAAGTTCATCTCGGTGATTTTCATGGACGAGATGGACGCCATCGCGCCCGATCGAAGCAACGACACGACCGGCCTCGCGGCCAACTCCGTCAACACGCTGCTGCAGATGATGGACGGCATCAAATCGGCGCCCAACGTCGCGGTCGTGGCCGCGACCAACTACCCGTGGAACCTGGACGCGGCGATCTTGCGGCGGTTCGACACGCAGCTGCTCATCGACCTGCCCGACACGACGGACATGCAGCGTCTGCTCGACTTGAGCGTCCGGAAGGCCATCAACCTCGACGTGGACAACAGCGACGACCGATTCTGCAAGGACCCCTACTTCAACAAGAAAGAGGAGGACATCAAGCCCCAGTGCGACTTGGAGTGCGAGCGACGCACGAGCCCCGAGTTGTATCTGCAAAAGCCCTACAACAAGGTGCGTATCGACTACTACGAGGAGAGGGAGTTGTTCCGCGAGATTTGCGCTCGGTTGAAGGCCGATAATTTTTCCAACTCGGACGTGAATCGGCTGATGAAAACGGCGCTTACGTACTCGGGGAAACTGGCGGTCAAGAACGGCCTGTTCTACAGCACCAAGTTGCTCAACGACTATCAACACGACAAATACATTTCGTCCCTCACCACGCTCCGTGACACGGACGAATCCATCCGGCGCTCGATCGAAATCGTCGCGAGGACGTACAAAGGCGAACCACTGGACGAGCATTACTATCAGATTCACAAACCGGCCATCCCGTGGGTCGTGCACGAAAAGTACGTGTACGTCAACGCCAAGTGCTTGCTGCACAAGAACTCGTCGTTTTTACTCGACCATCCCGACGTCGAGGATTATTTCATTCGCACGACGACGATGGAGAAACTAAAAGCCACCAATGTCAAAGAAATCGCCGACGTGCTGCAGCCCAATGCGTTTTCGCTCGCAGAATACGCAACCAACGTCCTGGGCGTCAAGCGTACCGGCAAGAATGCCTACACCACGTCGAGTGACGGTGAGATTCACTACATCATATCCATGAAGATGCTGGTCAAGCATGTTTCGAAAGATTCATCCTCGAAGGACTTTTTGTTCCCACCTCCCAAGCCCATCCTAAGTGGGGTGTTCCGGCCGATTGCCACCTTCTTCGAGGGCAAGAAGCGCGAATACGAGACACGTGAGGATATTATGGCGGGAAAGGACTCCAAGAAACCAGAGAGTAAGAGGCCTACTCAGAGTGATTTGATGTCATCCTTTTTGAAGAGGAATTGGTTCCTAGTCAGCGACGGTCTCGTCACATTTACCGAGAGTGCCCGTGCCATGCTGCATCATCATTCCGTCGCGACCGTGTCGGTACCCGAGCCTGCGGTGAGGAAAGACGCGCTTGAGAGCATCGCACGTGCGGTCAATGCCCAATTCAAGAGCAATCGTGAACACTCGTACGAACTTGCGAATATGTGCATTCTGTTCTCGTTGATGAATCGTCACATTATTGGGGATGACGCAAAAGATAGAACGTGGGTGCGATTTGCGCGACAATGTGAGACGCATTTGCCGTTTTACAAAAAACTCACGGTCATCGACTCCAATGTCGGCGAACTACAGGACGGGGAGGAGTATCAACTGAAGCCGATGTACGGTGACGTGAAGGCGCTGTACAATCCACATGAAAAGTGCTACTTGCTCACGGTGGACCAGTACCTGACGCACGTGGACGAGACGCGGCGACAGGTGTACACGAACTGTCTACGGAACAGTTATAGTGAGAGTTTTGTGAACGAGATGGAGACACTCCGACTATTTCAAGCGAGTGAGAAGCTCTACCTGATTCGCATTCCCGAGGACACTTACGGCATCCTGTTTCCAGGCGATGCGGTGCCGACGGACGAAGCCTACGAATCCGATCACCAGGAAGGACTTTCGTTCCGACTGGCGCAGCTTGTGATCGATGACATCACTCGAACCTACGAGATCGAAGCGAGCGTGTCCGGCGCTGACGCGTGCGTCGATGCGTTCGAGAAGGACTTGCGTTCATGCGTCGAGACGCTGGTCAACACGGACAACATTGTCACGCACCTCGAGCACACATTGAGTCGAATCGCTCGATTCCAAATCAATATGCAGAAAATGAAAATCGAGGATGGCCACCGTTTCATGGAAGATGCCAGCCGCATGGCCGACGACGCCCCAGCCGAGGTCCTCGGCATCGTCGAGAAGAAGGTGCTTATCAAATCGAGCGTGAGCCTCGAGAACCTTTCTGTCATTCGCAAGCAAGGTGGCATAGTGAATTTCTTGGGGGATGTCATGCGTGGGACGGCCGACGGGCTGATCGGGATGCTGAAAGCGATGAGCGGGACCGCCACCACGAAGACAGAGCAGGCGAAACTGGATAAGCAGAAAACGATGAAGCAAATCGCCGACGTAACCGAAAAAGGGCTGTTGTTACCGCTTTTATTCAAGCAAATCGACGCCATCGGGTACATGGCTGAAAAGAGTACGGATGTTATTACGCCCGATGCGCGCATCCAATCCCCGGAAGTGCGTTGGCTGAATAATCGCCTTAATTGGTCGGAACACACGGTACACGGCCTTTTCAGTCTGCTTACCGCGATCAGTCATTTTGTGACCGGTACGTTCAATGAGAAGGGCCTGTCCAAAAAGAGTCGCCTCGGTCGTTTGGTCGTGAATGCGGGTAGCATCGTGGCCTTGGTGTTTGTTTTGCTGACGGTGTTTTCGACGCTCGGGTTGGCGACGGGGGTCGTAGTGGGCTCACTCATTGGATTGGTTCACCTGTATCGATGGTGGACGAGTCACAGCAAAACACCCGCAGATATCCTACGAAACAAAGAGACCCTTGTCATCTTCAATATACTCAAGGATGGAGTGCTCGAAACCGACAAGCTCGACCAATCGATGGGCGATTTGTTCATCGAGTCCATTGTTCGCGCCTCCAAGTCGGATTGGCAACTGCTGAGGGTCTGTGCGGGGGTTTTGAGCGTTTTTTTGGGGGCCGAAGATGTGGAACCATACAAACTATTCACGCATCCCAGGCGCTTGACTGCACCACTCGGATACACACGACCAACGAACGATCCACTCCACGACCAGATGAAACAAAAACTCGCCAACCTCAACATGCCGATCGAGTCTTTTTACTACGCACTCACGCTCGTCAAATCCACCTATGTCAAAAAGATGGGCGAGGACGTCAAAAAGTATCACGCCGACAAGGACGCCTTCCTGCTCGAGTACGCCAAACGAAAAAAATAAAGCACTCTGATAGAAACCGCGCCGATGACTACGGCGATGAGCGAAAATCTCCTCTCGATTCTGTCATCGATGTACGACGCTCCATTTGACCGGAACGAACGCGAGCAGCGCGAGCATCTCGACAAAACGTCGGTAACGACGGTCGTCTCCCCAACGCAGACCGTTCCTACGCAACCGCCGATGGTCCACGAGCACCACTGTTATGACGAAACCCCGACCACGACGAACTCGGTGTCTGGGATCTCGTGGTTGTCGGACGCGCCGATGGCGCGAAAAATCATCGCCTACCGAAAACACGAACTCCTGAAGAAAGTGGCGATCCACGAGTTGCACATTGCCCTCTTTACGCAGATTTGTCTACAGTACAAGCACTACGAGAGTAAAGGTGGCGTCCCCCAAGATGTGATGGGACGACTATTGGACGATAAAAACGAGATCACGAGGCTATTGAAGACCTTTGTCACCACATCCGGATCGTTTTTCGAGCGCGCGCTGCGCGATATGGTGTTTCTCGAGACGCAACTACAGAAACACCTGTCGACCGAGAGCGACGGCGGCGCATGCACCAGTGTCCTGTCGCACCGCGGCGGGGGTGCGCGTTAGGGCGCGCCATCCAACGTGCCGGATGCGAATACTCTAGTTGGAATAGGCTGGCCCAAATGACGACGTCGATAAAAAAAAGGGAATCTTAAAATTATCCCTCCCAAACGAAGATTTTGGAAGGATGAACAAAAGATGAAATGCGGATTTTCGATGGAGTTTTCAACGATTCGTAGCCCAAATCGAGTACTCACACCCTTGAAAAGTGTTTCGAACATCCGCATTTCAT
>Ga0209358_10000940_pt1 | contig 24382 bp, 15 predicted proteins | sample LauGreFa1BDMLBSN_2_FD_187574 | JGI IMG/M metagenome (GOLD analysis project Ga0209358, IMG submission 187574) | Freshwater lake microbial communities from Lake Michigan, USA - Fa13.BD.MLB.SN (SPAdes) (version 2) | ecosystem: Environmental > Aquatic > Freshwater > Lake | place: Lake Michigan, USA...
CGGTTTATACATCGAACATCGTATGTTTTACTCAAAACCATGTGAACATAATTTCCCAGCATTCCAGTTGATCCAAATAATATAATTTTCATTATAATTATATTATATATTATTCTATTATTCCTTTTTTTGTATTATAATACAATTTACATGTTTCCGGATTTGCTCTCAAAACTCGTATCTTATCTTTTTCTTCGTCATCTGGGTCTTCTGGTCTCTTAACAAAATATGCTTTTTTTCTTACATTTAAAAATGCATCAGAACAAGAGTCGTCATTTATAAAATACGATAATGTTAAGAATATTCGTTTTTCACCATTTTCACATAAACATGGCTCTGGAGAACCATGCCATGAATTATTATTGTTTTCAAATATTACACATCTATTAAAAAGAGGTAAAACTTTAGTTTTACAATTGTATATTTTTGGAAACTCAATATGTGAACTATCTCCATCCCAAAATTCAAGGTGTCCTCCGTTAGTTTCTGTCCAATTATGACTTAAATATAAACCAAATGTTAAAGCTTTTATTAAACCAGTTTTTACATGACGACCAGCATCAACATGTATATCCAATTTGTCATTATTATTAAACATATGGATTCCCCATAATATTTTATCAGTTTCGTTAATTAACTGTAATCCAGTTAAAATATTTAATTTCTCTATAAATTGAGTCGATGTTAAGTAATCGTATAGCTTGTTGATATTTTGTGGGAAATTATTTTTATCTCGATAAGTGGATTTTTGCTCAAAACAATTATCATATCTATCCCACATATTTGGACTTGCCTGTAATATGTCACTTTGGCATTTTTGTGCCATGTCATCGTCAAGAAATCCATCGACAATTATATGTCGATTTTTTTCAAAAAATGATTTATCAGTTTTGGTAAATATGTACATTATATAATATCACAAAAAGTTATTACTTAAATACATATTTACATATAATACAATTAATGAATAATAAAACAATACTTTTGTTTGGAGGCACTGGGTCACTGGGGTATGAAATTGTCAAGCGATATATTGATACAAATGTTATTTATAATTATTCGCGCGATGAATGTAAGCATTGGCAAATGAAGCTGGATTTTAATAGTAATCCAAACTTACATTTTGTCATTGGTGATATTATAAACAGGAACAAGGTCGAGGAGGCCATTTTAAGGATCAATCCAAACATTATTATTATTGCTTCCGCAATGAAGCATATTGACCAATGTGAATACAATACTGACCAATGTCTCAATACAAACCTTCTCGGTGTAAAAAATATTTTGGATATTATTGAACTACATAAAACCCGTTTAATCGGTGTGTTAGAAACAACCTTATTTGTAAGTAGCGATAAAGCATGTAGTCCAATTAATGTGTATGGAATGTGTAAAGCGTTATCAGAAACACTGATTGTTGAGAAATCCCATTATATTAAGGAGTTTAAGTTTGTAAATATTCGATATGGAAATGTTTTGAACTCGCGGGGCAGCATAATCCCATTGCTCCATACTATTGGCAAGGACGAAAACAAAAAGTGTTTCACGCTGACAAATGATGGTATGACCCGCTTTGTAATGACGCTAGAGCAGAGTGTTGACCTTATAGAGCAGGCAATTGTGAATGGTGAATCCGGAGATACAGTTATACCGATGTTGGTGTCAATGAATGTAAAAGATTTGATTGAGATATTTTCGGAGAAATACAATAAACCAATTAAATATATTGGTATAAAACCGGGTGAGAAACTGTTGGAATCACTGATTAATTGTTCTCAATCCGCGAGGATACGAAAGCACAATGAATACACCCACATCAAGTCATCATTTAATTTTAAAGATGAAATCAATGTGGATGAATTAAATGATTACAATAGCACAATCAATCCATTGACAAAGGGTGAATTATATTGCTACTTGGAACAATTGAAACTATTGTAATTAATATTATATAAAGTATTTTCATTCTATTATATAAATGAAAATACTATTTTTTAAGGGTCTTGGTATTCATCATAAGAACGAATACGCATTGGCACAATATAAGAATATTCAATTTTACAAAATAAATAGTGTGGAAGACCTTGACCAACTCGATTTGTCTCAATATAATTGCGTATATTCACCTTCGACTGCTATAAATGCTTCAAAATACCCCGGAATCAAGTTTATTTTTGGACCGCATTTTAGTGTTTTTCCGGATGAACACCAAATGGCCATTATAAGTGCGCCAAATGCTATATATATTCAACCAAGTAAATGGGCAGCAAATGCGTGGCTCAATAGTTCATATTGTAGAAACATACCAATTAAGTCTGTTCCATTTGCCGTAGATATTGACCGGTTCCGCGAAGTGCGCCCAATCTATGAACGCACCCAGGTATTCATATATTATAAAAATCGATCGCCAAATGATATCAATTTTGTTATCTCTATGTTACAACACCATGGTATTGTAGGCAAAGTATTTCAATATGGTAAATACACGGAAAATGAATATTTGAGTTATTTACAACAATCAAAGTGTGGAATCATTGTAGATGCGCATGAAAGCCAAGGGTTCGCAATAGAGGAGGCACTTTCATGTGGTGTGCCATTGTTAGTATGGAGCATCAAATCAATGAACCAAGAATATCGGTCGTCTTATCCGGATGTTGAAGCAATTACTGTGCCATATTGGGATGACCGTTGTGGAGAGGTATTTCATGAAGGGGTCGATTTTGAGTCAAAACTTGGCGTATTTTTATCAAAATTGGATACTTATAGGCCGCGAGATTATATTGTGGAGCATTTATCACCAGATGTTTGTGAGAATCATTTGATAAAAACAATTCAAGAAATTGGTAGCAACACTCAATAATACTATTATGAAAACATAAAGCATTTTTTATAATGTAATACAATACAAAATAAATGCCCCAATACGTCTGCGAATATATTTGGATTGATGGTTTTGGTGGATTACGTTCAAAGACACGTGTGTTAAAAACATCCGAAATAACCGTGTGGAACTATGACGGATCCTCTACTGGTCAAGCCGATGCCGAAGGCAATACTGAGGTGAGTCTGAAACCTGTTGCTACGTTTCCTGATCCTTTGCGGACTATCGCTGGCTGCGAATGTGTCTTGGTGCTATGCGATACGAACGTCGGTAATCGTGCTGCCATTGCCAAAAGTTTTGGTCGTGGTTTGGCTCAAGAACCCTGGTTTGGTATTGAACAAGAATATGTGATGGTGTTTCCAGGGGATGGGCCAATATCCAATGGTGATGGACTTCATTATTGCGGGGTTAGTACGGCTCGTGAAGAGAGGCTAATTGCGGAAGAACATTTGGCTGCGTGTTTGGTTGCGGGGCTTACTATTTCAGGCATCAATGCCGAGGTCGCAACACGGCAATGGGAGAGGCCCGCCACAGGTGTTTCCGCGGCTGACCAAGTATATGTCGCGCGATATTTGCTCGAACGGATTGCTGAGAAACATGGTGCGCAAATAAGTTATCATCCCAAACCATGTGATACAGCCAATGGATCGGGGTGTCATATTAATTTTAGCACACGAGCGATGCGTGAACCTGGTGGCCTAGATGTTATCCGGGAGTGTATGCCCAACTTGGCGGAGAAACATGGCGAACACATAGAGGTTTATGGATTATATAATGACCTGCGACTGACTGGCAAACATGAGACCTCGTCAATGGATACGTTCAGTTTTGGCGAAGGCACGCGAAATACCTCGGTCCGAATCCCGAACCAAACCGTGGCGGAGGAGTGCGGGTATTTTGAAGACCGGCGGCCGGCGGCCAATGTGGAGCTTTATGGGGCAACGGAGATACTTTTTACTACGTGTTGTGGCGGCGAAGCCGCCATGTGTGAATGTTCTTGTGAAGTTTGTCGGTTAGTGGAATAAATAATGTTTGTATCATTATGTGCTAGAGCATTTTCAACCAAACTATTTCCGATTCGTAGGAATGAAATAAATGGCGGGTCGTTGTTGGATGGTTCTTCTTCTTCGGTTGTCATATATAGTTATGAATGGAACATTTATTTTGTAGATTTTTGCTACTGATAAACGCCAATTATACAGCAAAGGTGTAAAAAATTGAAATATTTTTACAAGCCTCTCTTTCTTCATAAAAATAAAATGATGCTATTGAAACTTGATTTAGTAGAGGGATGCGTGGTGAAACGCCCATCCCGATATGTGAAAACACCCTATGTTCGATGTTTTAGTCGGAGTGAGCAGCGGAATCCAAAAAGAAATCCTTGCCCATTCTCCGTCACTTGGTTGTTGCGGTCTCGCCGACGCGTCCGCCGTCGTGCTCATGGAAGCCCATCATAAAGCCGGCAACAAATGCTCACATACAATTTGTCTGTCTATCAAAGACACACAAATTATTGGTATTAACCCCAAACTAGCAGAACAACTGGTTGAATCTGCGCTCACCAAGAATTGCCTCTCTTCTTTGCGCAATGTCAAGGCCTATGCCCGGGAAACGGTCATTCATGTAGAGGGCCACGTGGATTCGCGGTTTGACTTTGCGGGTGTCGACGAACAAGGACGCACATTTATTATGGAAGTGAAAGTTGTTCCTCTCGCGGAATACGAGGATATGCCGGTCAAAGAACGGGCCAAGATGGACTTTAGCGGACGCGACCCTTCAACGAAGGTCGCGTATTTTCCCGAGGGGTACAGGAAGAAGGCTGGCGACACAGTGAGTCCGCGGGCTCTGAAACATATTCGCGAACTCACATGGATAAAGCGTGAAACGACGGTTCGCACCATCATGTGTTATGTCATACAGCGCACCGATGTGAATCGATTCCAGCCGTCAGTAAATGACCCGGAATATAGGGCGGCATTCTATGAAGCACGTGAAGCGGGTGTAGAGGTGATAACACTAGTTGTTCAATGGACGCGTGATGGTGCCGCGTATTTTGTGCGCGATGATTTACCAATTGTGAGTGGTGGCCTCTAATCATTGAATAGTGATTCTTACACACATGGGTTATAGAGTTATAATACTGATTACTTTTTGTATACCTTCAATTTTTGCTGCATTGGTAATATCAGACTTAAGAATATCAGTTATTTTAGGGTCTGAAATATTAAGGCTTTTTATTGCTGTAATTTTTTCTAAAGTTGACGTCCTCGGAGAATCATCATTAATAATTGCGCTAATAATCATGTATCTTCCTTGAGACATGTTTTCAAAAATAGGGGTCTTTGAGGTATATTTGAATATGCTAAATAGGATAACACCCAAAAGAATGGCTATAATTACAAAATAAACAGGTTTCATGTATAATTTATAATTATATTTTTTATTTTTGACATGCCATATAAAAATAAATATAATTATATGGTTCTATTAAAAATGACCGACCAACGTCATATATATTGTGTTCATGACAAATTGTATGATTTAGCAGACTTTGTCAGTAAGCATCCTGGTGGCACTAATGTTTTTGCCAATTTGAGGCCTCTTACAGATATTACTCCGATGATATACACTTACCATAAAGATGCCTCTCTTATTCTAAACGTCTTGTCTAAGTATGATACTAGCGCAAATAACATGAGTCTAGTGACATACAAGAGTGATTATAACTACGATAGGTACAAGGAATTGAAAACCCTAGTTTACGATGAAATCCAAAGCAAGGGATTGCCTCTCTATTGGTCGACAGCAGAAATCCTGTATAATATGGGTGGATTCGCGGCATACCTTGGTATTTGGGGATATTGTTTCACATTGGCCGCACAAAACCCCATATCCGCGTGGTGGTTTGTTTTGTTGGCAACTATCAATATTGGTCATTGTGCCCTTCTTTTCCATGAAACCTCTCATTATACTGGATTCAAAAACCAACAACTCAATACGCTGATATCGCATTTGGCAGTTGCGCCCGTGCTTACCACCGAAGAATGGAAATGGGACCACAATTATTTACATCATGGGTTCACCAATACGGTTGCGGACCCCGATTTCAATGGACATCAGCTGACATTTCGACATTCGCAGGAACACCCCCATTATTTCCAGCACCGGTTTCAGCACCTGTATGCGGGTGCGTTGTTGTGTCTTGGTGGATTCAGTGGACAAATCGACAGTATCAAACATGAGAGATGGAATATTTTGTTGTTTTTTTGTATCCTCTATTGGTTTGGGTTTTATAACACACTTGTATTTTATTCGTTGACAGGGTTTCTCTTTTTATTAACGGCCCAGTTGTCGCATATTCAGCCCGAATGTGTTAAAGGCGACCACTCACGTGTTAACAAGGGCGAACACTCATATGTTAACGGCTTATCCAACGATTTCTTGGTGAATCAGGTAACGAGTACGATTAATTACCGGACCGACAATATTGTGGCTCGATATATGTGTTTTGGGTTGGATATTCAAATTGAACATCACCTCTTTCCGAACATTCCACACAGCACATTGCGGCAAGTACAGTACATTGTTCGCTACTATTGTCTCAATAATAATATACCTTACATTGAGAGGTCAGGCGTAATTGAGATGGCCAAGTCTTATTGGTGGCATTTGTACAAAATGGGCACACTTCCGCCGTCTAAGAAGGGGATGTGATAATTGTGGATTCGCTTTGGGAAAAGAGCCAGGACATCATGAATGATTTATGCCGACCCATTTACATCATTTTTTATTTATATCGGTGAACCTAGAAGAATTAAAATGTTCTATAATTATTATTAATCCAATCAGAAAGTATTTTGTAATCAATATAATTTTTAGTTTCACATACTTCAATTTTAGAAATATATGAAGAAACATTACCGGTTCCAAACAATTTTGACCCTTGATAATTGTTAGCTACAACATTAATATAATATTTATTTGGCTTTATAACTATTGACTGTATACAATTTATATTTAATATTAAACTTGTAAATTTTATAAAATTTGACATTATTATAATAATATTGTTCAAGTAATTTTAAGTTATTTTACACCTTTTTACATTTCAAACGCCGACCCTTTAGCACGGCGTATTTTACAAAGTAGCCTCTATTATTTAGCACACTCTCGGCAAAAATAGTTGCCATCATTGCCGAACGAAACGCATTCGGAGCACGTCCAGTGGTGGCATTTATGGCAATCTGCTCCCTCCTCTATATTGTCGGTTAATTCACAGACTCCGCAAGTCGCGCGCGATTCAGCATTGAAACATTCTGTACAAAAATAGAACCCTTCGTCGTCATATGAAATACAACTTACACAAGTCCATCGATTACATCCATTACATTCCTCTATATTGTCGATTGTTTCACAAACCCAGCACGTATGGCATATTTCCGGATTTTTGTTTTGATTACACATGTCGCAAAAATAGTTGCTATTATTTGAGTCATATTCTTCTTTACATATGATACAATCTTTACAATTCCATAACTGGCATACGGAGCAATTGTTTCCATTTTCCGTGAAAGTTTGGCAAGTATCGCATTGGACGATCATTATACTATGAGAGGGGGAATATTTTCATATTATAATTTATATGTCTACTACAGAGGAGTCATATTTTCAATCTGAAACAGCTGATGTAGATTTGTTAGCAAATCGTGAAATATATCCATTAGATACTCAAGAACAAATTAATGTCTATAATGCCAAGATTATATCAGTAATGCGAAGTATAAATGCTATACCAGTTCCACGTTTGGGAGGGCATACAATTGGATATATGCCTGAAGCATACAAGGAAAAAGCAAAAACTCTTATTCTTAGACTTTTAAATATGTATAAACAAATAAAAGGTGCGGATGGTAAAATTATTGGTGAGGATACAATTACAAATATATTATTTGGGTTTAATCGTAAATATAAGGCAGAGCTCAATTTTGATTGGGAGAAAGTTTTTGGCAAAAAAACAATAGAACGCCCATATGGTACTTATCGCAGATATGGTGGAAAAAAGAGAACACACAAACGGAAATCTCACGTAAATAAATCTAGAAAAAACAAGAAGAAGAGAGGTAATAAATAGAATACCTCTATTACACCCGCGACTAAACATTTATTGGTAGTCCCAAATCCATTGTGGGTCACTGTTTTTGACAGGTCTTGGCGGCATATATTGTACACATTTGTTCACATAATCCGCCGACTTTCCCTGCGGGTAGCGGATTATGAGTTCAAAAATGCGTCCGCATTTATTGAAGTGCTTATGCAAAAGTAGGTAGTCTTTGCGCATTTTCCCGAAGGGAGCGCAAAGGTGTAACAAAACACGCAAATAATCTGTATATGCGTGTTTTTTTTGTTGGAGTCTTTTGTTTTCTGAACAATGGTTTTTAGTCATAAATGAGTAATTTTTCTGTGGTTAAAATGACACCAAGTATTTTGGAGTGTATTGAAGCCAAAGACGGTAAATATAGATAGCGATTCAATAATTAGTGCTTCATGATTAAAAGATTTATACGGAGATGTCCCCATGTTCGCGTAGGAAGAATGGGACTCACATAAACAGCGTTTCACTCGATATCTAACTAATTGAAATATTTGTATTATTTTATATATTAAAACTAATATATACAAAATGGCAAGCAATTTATGGATAGCTGTCGGTTCCGGTGGAAACACCATAGCTACGAGTACCAATGGGACTACTTGGAGCGGTCTTAGTAATACTATTTTTAGTTCTATCGGGAATGGTGTAGAAAACGCAAACAACTTAATTGTGGTTGTTGGTTCAGGTGGCAACACAATTGCAACGAGTTCTGATGGTGTTACATGGGTCGGTCGCGGTTCCTCTGTTTTTACCAGTTATGGATACGAAGTTGCGTACGGAAACGGGTTATGGGTTGCCGTTGGTTATGGTAACAACAGCATTGCAACAAGTACCGATGGAATTATTTGGACTGGTCGAGGTTCCTCTGTTTTACTTTACGGAAGTGGTGTAACATATGGAAATGGTTTATGGGTTGCCATTGGAGGAGGAACGAACACAATTGCAACAAGTACTGATGGTATTACTTGGACCGGTCGTGGTGCTAGTGTTATTACTAATCAAGGATATGGAGTCACCTATGCAAATGGTTTATGGGTTGCAAGTGGTAGAGGCGCAAACACCATTGCGACAAGTACGAATGGTATTGTATGGACAGGTCGTGGCACTAGTATTTTTTCGGTTTATGGATATGGTGCTGCTTATGCAAATGGCTTATGGGTCGCAACCGGTCAAGGTGGAAATACAATTGCCACGTCGGTTGATGGAATTACTTGGACTGGTCGTGGTTCCTCTGTTTTTACTTCTGCAGGTGCTAGAATAACAAATTCAAACAATTTATGGGTTGCTGGTGGTGCTGGTGGAAACACTTTGGCGACAAGTTCGGATGGAATTAATTGGACCGGTCTTGGCAACATTGTTTTTACAAATAATTATGATATTGCTAGTCCGTTTAAATTTGCACCTACAATAATTTTTACTATTCCTTTAAAAAATATTGGAGATGCTCCTTTCACAATGGCATTAACATCTAATAGCACTGGTTTAATTACATATACAAGTTCGAATTTAGCAGTTGCTACAATCGATGGAAGCACAATGACCATTGTAGGAATGGGTACTTCAACTATTACTGCGGTTCAAGCGAGCACTGATTCTTTCTTCTCTGCTACAACTACTGCAACACTTACAGTAGAAAATGTGAAAGCTACATTAGCTGATTTTACCGCAATAACAAAAACATTTGGAGACGCATCTTTTTCCATTGTAGCTCCTACAACTAACAGTGATGGAGCTTTCACGTATACAAGTTCTAACACTGCGGTAGCTACTGTTGCTGGAAGCACAATAACCATTGTTTCCGTCGGCACTTCAACAATTACAGCAAGTCAATCAAACACCATAGATTATGGGTCTGCAGCAATTACTACACCCCTTACAGTAAACAAGGCAACACCATCAATAACTAATTTTTCTGAAATAACAAAAACATTTGGAAACGCGGCTTTCAGCTTAGTTGCTCCAACATCCAATAGTACAGGCGCATTTACCTATACAAGCTCGAACACGGCAGTTGCGACAATAGCTGGAAGCACTGTAACAATTGTTGGAGGTGGTACTGCAACCATTACCGCAAATCAAGCAAGCACAGCAAATTATTTAGCTGGAACAATTACCGCAACCATGACTGTGAGCCAAGCAACACCCACAATAACTAACTTTTCTGTTCCTGCAAAAGTAACTGAAAATGTCCCTTTTACAATTGTAAATCCGACATCCAATAGTAGCGGTGCTTTTACTTATACAAGCTCTGACACATTAGTGGCTACAATTGATGGAAGTATGGTGACCATTGTTGGAAAAGGTACTTCAACCATTACTGCTAGTCAAGCCAGCACAACCAATTATGTATCTGGTTCAATTACTGCTACATTTATAGTACGTCTAACGCCTATAATAACCAATTTTACAGCAATAACAAAAACATTTGCAGACGCATCTTTTTCCATTGTAGCTCCTACAACTGACAGTGATGGAACCTTCACTTATACAAGTTCAAACACGGCGGTAGCCACTGTTTCTGGAAGTAGGATAACCATTGTTTCCACCGGCACTTCAACCATTACTGCTACACAATCATTGACATCCAATTACGTATCTGGAACAATTACTACATCCCTTACAGTAAATAAGGCAACACCAACAATAACTAATTTTTCCGCAATAACAAAAACATTTGGAAACGCGGCGTTCAACTTAGTTGCACCAACATCAAACAGCACTGGTGCCTTCACATATACAAGTTCGAATACAGCAGTTGCCACTGTTGCTGGAAGCACCGTAACCATTGTTGGAGGCGGCACAGCAACTATTACTGCTAGTCAAGCCACCACAGCAAATTATTTAGCTGAGACAATTGCTGCAACTATGACTGTGAGCCAAGCAACGCCTACAATAACCAAATTTGATATTCCCGCAAAAGCAATTGGAACAGCACCTTTCATTATAGCTCCTCCTACATCCAATAGTAGCGGTGCTTTTACTTATACAAGTTCTGACACATCGGTGGCTACAATTGATGGGAGTATGGTAACCATTATTGGAGTAGGTAATACAACCATTACTGCTGTTCAAGCTAGTACAACAAATTATTTAGATGCAACAACTACCGGAATCCTTGCTATAATGGTTAAAGTGCCTTTATCTATTGCGGTTGGTCAAGGTGGAAACAGCATTGCTACAAGCACAGACCTTGGTATTACATGGACAGGGCGTGGTGCTCATTTTTCTACATCTGGATATGATGTGGCCGGACCGGCCACGTATGATGTTTCTACTGCTTCGGTTGGATTATACATTTCAGGTCCGGGACTTAGAAGAAGTGCCGATGGAACAAATTGGACAAATAGTCAATTCTCAATTTTAAATAATAATAGTATTTATGGAAGTATAGAATCTGGTCTAGATGGCTCTGGAAACGTTATATTTATTGCGACTGGACAAAACAATAATGGCCTTGGAAATACAATTGCAACAACTACAGATGGTATCACCTGGACAGGTCGTGGTTTGGCAGGCTTTAATGGTCAATCTGGCTTTGCATCTGGAATCGCATTTGGAAAAGATGGAGCAGGAAATAATTTGTGGGTTGTTACGGGTCGTGTTACAACTAACACTATGGGAGAAGGTAATTGTATTGCATCCAGTTCTGATGGATATAACTGGGTTGTGCGCAATTCAACTATTTTTAATTATTCTGGTGGTAATGGCGTTGCATTTGGAAAAGATGGTGGAGGAAATAATCTTTGGGTTGCGGTTGGTCACGGTGATACTGCTTATGCAACAAGTACCAATGGTACTTCATGGACTGGTAGAACTATTAGTGGAATAACAAATGGTCAAAGCGTAGTATTTGGAAAAGACGCATCTGGTGGAAATTTGTGGATAATTCTTTCACCTAACGCTTCAAATAGTATTAAAATATCAAAAAGTTCAGATGGTTATAATTGGACAACCCAAATTATTCTTAATTATCAAATACCAACTGGAATAGCATTTGGGAAAGATGGTTCAGGAGTAAATTTATGGGCAATTATTTGCACACTCTCAAATAATGCCTCAGTTAGAACAGTAATATATAGTTACGACACAACAACTTGGGTAAATGCAAATGTAGTTGGTATGTCAGGAGATGGACGAAAAGTTTCATATGTAAATAATAGGTGGTTTGCTTGTACTCTATATCAGTATTCCACGAGTACCAATGGAACTACGTGGAATACTGTTCAAACTGATAAAATTAGTTATGTTGCTTATGGAACATTTACTTACACAAAACCAACTTATGTTGTGGTTGGACAAGGTTATGATAATACAATTGTTGATTCAACTAACGGTACAACATGGCGTGCCTCTGTAACTACCCCTTTTACAAATGCCGGATATGGCGTTGCCTGGAACGGGACTCAGTGGGTTGCTGTTGGCTCTGATACAAATACCATCGCCTATTCTGCTGACGGTTTAATATGGACCGGTAATTCAACCTTTTCTACACAAGGAAACGATGTAGCATATGGCAAAGATAGTTCTGGCAATGGTTTGTGGGTTGCGGCTGGTCAAGGTGGACACTCATTGGCAACAAGTACTAATGGAATAACGTGGACGGGTCGCACTGGTACCACTATTTTTACTAATAGTGGATTGTGCGTAGCATTTGGCAAAGATGGTTCGGGCAATAACTTATTGGTTGCTGTTGGACAAGGAGGAAACACCATTGCGACTTCAACAAATGGAACTACATGGACAGGTCGTGGTGCTACTATTTTTACTACTCAAGGAATCGGTGTAACATATGCTAACAATCGATGGATAGCAGTGGGTTCCGGTGGAAACAGCATTGCGACTTCAACAAATGGAACTGCGTGGACTGGACTCGGAACAAGTGTTTTTACTACTAAAGGAAATGACATAAGATATACAAATAATTTATGGGTTGCGACTGGTCAAGGCGGTGCGAATACCATTGCTACATCTGTAAATGGAACTACATGGGTTGGTCGTGGCTCCACTGTTTTTACTAATGCTGGACAGGATGTTCTAGGTCCAACAACCGCAGAACCCACAATAATTTTTACGATTCCTTTGAGAAATATTGGAGATGCACCTTTCACAATGGTCCCACCAATATCTAACAGCAAAGGTGCTTTCACATATACAAGTTCAAATTCAGAGGTTGCAACAATCGATGGAAATACAATGACCATTGTAGGAATGGGTACTTCAACTATTACTGCTGTTCAAGAAAGCACTGACTTTTTTATATCTGGTACAACTACTACAACACTTACAGTAGAAAATGTAAAACCTGTAGTAACCGATTTTGTTGTCCCAGCAAAAACATTTGGAGATGCCGCGTTCTCAATTGTTGCACCAACATCCAATAGTGATGGCATATTCAGTTATACAAGTTCTAACACTGCGGTTGCTACTATTGATGGAAGTACGATAACAGTTGTTGGCGGCGGCACTTCAACCATTAGTGCTTATCAAGCAATTACTTCTGATTATGGGTCTGCTATAATTACTGCTTCTTTTGAAGTAAGTCGTGCGACAACAGTTCTAACCGGGTTTTCTGAAATAACAAAAACATTTGGAGATGCGTCTTTCTCCATTGTAACTCCAACAACTAACCGTGATGGAGCTTTCATTTATACAAGTTCAAATACAGCGGTAGCTACTATTACTGGAAGTAGGATAACTATTATTGGAGGTGGTACTGCAACCATTACGGCGAGTCAATTAATCACATCCAACTACACGTCTGGAACAATTACTGCGACCCTTACCGTAAATAAGGCAACAACAGTTCTATCCAATTTTTCCGCAATAACAAAAACATTTGGAAACGCGGCGTTCAACTTAGTTGCACCAACAACTAACAGCAATGGTGCGTTCACATATACAAGTTCTAATACTGCGGTTGCTACAATTGAAGGAAGCACTGTTACCATTGTTGGAGCCGGCACTGCAACTATTACTGCTAGTCAAGCAACCACAACAAATTATTTAGCTGAGACAATTACCACAACCATGACTGTGAGCCAAGCAACACCGTCAATAACTATATTTGATGTCCCCGCAAAAGCAATCGGAACAGCACCTTTCATTATAGATCCTCCTATATCCAATAGTAGCGGTGCTTTTACTTATACAAGTTCTGACACATCGGTGGCTACAATTGATGGAAGTATGGTCACCGTTGTTGGATTAGGTAATACAACCATTACTGCGGTTCAACCTAGCACGACCAATTATTTATCTGGTTCAATTACTGGAATCCTTTCCATAATGGTTATTGTGCCTTTATCTATCGCGGTTGGTCAAGGTGGAAACAGCATTGCCACAAGCACAGACCGTGGTCTTACATGGACTGGGCGCACCGGTACTACTGTTTTTTCTACTAGTGGATCGTGCGTAGCATTTGGCAAAGATGGCTCGAACAATAACTTCTTGGTTGCTGTTGGACAAGGCGGGAATACCATTACGACTTCAACAAATGGAACTACATGGATAGGCCGTGGTGCTAGTGTTTTTACTACTCAAGGAATCGGCGTAGCATATGCAAACAATTTATGGGTTGCGGTTGGAAAAGGTGCAAACAGTATTGCTACAAGTTCCGATGGGATTGTCTGGACTGGTCGCACGGGTACTTCCATTTTTTCTAATCAGGGAATCGGTGTCGCCTTTAATAATGGACTCTGGGTTGCCGTTGGAGATGGCACTAGTAATAGCATCGCGACGAGTCCTGATGGGGTTGTCTGGACCGGTCGGGGTAAAACCAGTTTATCTGGTTGGGGACGCGGTATCGCCTATGGAAATGGACTCTGGGTTGCTGTTGGAAAAGGTACAAACAGTATTGCGACAAGTCCGAATGGGGTTACATGGACCGGTCGCACGGGTACTTCCATTTTTTCTAATGAGGGAATGGGTGTTGCTTTTAATAATGGACTCTGGGTTGCCGTTGGAGATGGTACCAGTAATACCATTGCGACAAGTACGGATGGGATTGTCTGGACAGGTCGGGGCAAAACCGCTTTATCTGGTTTGGGGCGCAGTGTCGCCTTTAATACTGGACTCTGGGTTGCCGTTGGACAAGGTACAAACAGTATTGCGACAAGTCTCGATGGGGTTGTCTGGACCGGTCGTACGGGTACTTCCATTTTTTCTACTTCTGGACTCGGTGCTGCGGTGGGTGTTATTATTACACCTTCTGTTATTAATAGTATTTCGCCATCATCTGGGGCCATCGTGGGAGGAACTAGTGTTACAATTACAGGAGCAAACTTTACAGGAGCAACATCACTTACATTTGATGGAATAGCCGCAACATCTTTTACTATAGTGAATAGTAACACAATAACTTGTATTACGCCGGCTCGTAGTGCTGGAGCGGTTGGCATTATTGTTACAAATGGAGGAGGACCAAGTGATGCGTTTTCATCTTTCACTTATATTGCACCTCCTGTTATTAGTAGCATTTCACCACCATCTGGAAGCACCGATGGAGAAACAAATGTTACAATTACAGGCACAAACTTTACTGGAGCAACTTTGGTAACATTTGGTGGATTATCTGCTACCTCTCTTAGTATAGTGAATAGCACTACAATAACTTGTATTACGCCGGCTCGCAGTGTTGGAGCTGTTGGTATTATTGTTACAACAATATACGGAACAAGTAACACATTTTCACCGTTCACTTATATTAGACCTCCTGTTATTAGTAGCATTTCACTACCATCTGGAAGCACCGCAGGAGGAACAAATGTGACAATTACAGGTACAAACTTTACCGGAGCAACATCAGTTACATTCGATGGCTTAGCTGCCACAACTATTAATGTAGTCAATAGCACTACAATCACTTGTATTACGCCTGCTCACAGTGTTGGGGCTGTTGATATTATTGTTACAACAGGAGGCGGGCCAAGTGGTCCGTTTTCATCTTTTACTTATATTACACCTCCTAGCATTACAGACATTTCACCATCATCTGGGGGCATCGCGGGAGGAATGAATGTTACAATTACAGGCACAAACTTTACTGGAGCAACTTTGGTTACATTTGGTGTATCATCTGCCACAGCTATTAATGTTGTGAATAGCACTACAATCACTTGTATTACGCCGGCACGCAGTGCCGGGGCTATTGGTATTATTGTTACAACTGGAGGCGGACCAAGTAGCGCATTTTCATCTTTCACTTATATTTCGCCTCCGAATATTACAGGCATTTCACCATCATCTGGAAGCACCGCGGGAGGAACGAGCGTTACACTTACAGGCACATCTTTTACAGGAGCAAATTTGGTAACATTTGGTGGATTAACTGCTACCTCTCTTAGCGTAGTGAATAGCACCACAATAACTTGTATTACGCCTACTCGCAGTAGTGGGGCTGTTGGTATTATTGTTAGAACAATATACGGAACAAGTGGCGCGTTTTCATCTTTCACTTATATTACACCTCCAGTTATTAGTAGAATTTCACCATCATTTGGGGGCATCGCAGGAGGAACGAATGTTACTATTACAGGCAAAAATTTTACAGGAGCAACTTTGGTTACATTTGGTGGATCAGCTGCTACCTCTCTTAGCATAGTGAATAGCACCACAATAACTTGTATTACGCCTGTTAACAGTGATGGAACTGTTGGCATTATTGTTACAACTGGAGGCGGACCCAGTAATACATTTTCCTCTTTCACTTATATTACACCTTCTAGTATTACAAACATTTCACCATCATCTGGAAGCACCGAGGGAGGAACGAGTGTTACTATTACAGGCACAAACTTTACTGGAGCAACATCAGTTACATTCGATGGGATAGCCGCAACATCTCTTAACATAGTGAATAGCACCACAATCACTTGTATTACGCCTGCTCGTAGTGCTGGGGCTGTTGGCATTATTGTTACAAATGGAGGCGGACCAAGTAGCGAGTTTTCATCTTTTGCTTATATTACACCTCCGGTTATTAGTAGCATTTCATCATCATCTGGAAGTACACTGGGAGGAACAAATGTGACTATTACAGGCACAAACTTTACTGGAGCAACTTTGGTAACATTTGATGGATTATCTGCTACCTCTCTTAACATAGTGAATAGCACCACAATAACTTGTATTACGCCTGCGCGCACTACTGCTGGGGCTGTTGGCATTATTGTTACAACAGGAGGCGGACCAAGTGGTGCGTTTTCATCTTTCACTTATATTTTGCCTCCGAATATTACAGGCATTTCACCATCATCTGGAAGCACCGAGGGAGTAACGAGTGTTACAATTACAGGTACATCTTTTACAGGAGCAACTACAGTTACATTTGATGGCTTAGCTGCTACCTCTCTTAGTGTGGTGAATAGCACTACAATCACTTGTATTGCGCCTGCTCACAGTGTTGGGGCTGTTGGCATTATTGTTACAACAGAAGTCGGATCAAGTGGTGAATTTTCATCTTTCACTTATATTACATCTCCGGTTATTAGTAGCATTTCACCATCATCTGGGGGCATCGCGGGAGGAACGAGCGTTACACTTACAGGCATAAACTTTACAGGAGCAACATCAATTACATTCGATGGAATAGCCGCAACATCTCTTAGCATAGTGAATAGCACCACAATAACTTGTATTACGCCGGCTCACAGTGCTGGAGCTGTTGGCATTATTGTTACAAATGGAGGCGGACCAAGTGATGCGTTTTCATCTTTTACTTATATTACACCTCCTAGCATTACAGACATTTCACCATCATCTGGAGTCAATACCGGAGGAACTAGTGTTACAATTACAGGCACAAACTTTACCGGAGCAACATCTGTTACATTTGGTGGAATAGCCGCCACCTCTCTTACTGTAGTAGATAGTACCACAATCACTTGTATTACGCCGGCGGTTAACAGTGATGGAGATGTTGGGATTATTGTTACAACAGAAGGCGGACCAAGTAGCGAGTTTTCATCTTTCACTTATATTACACCTCCTGTTATTAGTAGCATTTCACCATCATCTGGAAGCACCGTGGGAGAAACTAGTGTTACAATTACAGGCAAAAACTTTACCGGAGCATCATCAGTTACATTCGATGGCTTAAGCGCGACATCTCTTATTATACTGAATAGCACTACAATAACTTGTATTACGCCTGCGCGCACTACTGCTGGGGATGTTGGCATTATTGTTACAGCAGAAGGCGGACCAAGTAGCGAGTTTTCATCTTTCACTTATATTACGCCTCCGAATATTACAGAGATTTCACCATCATCTGGAAGTACACTTGGAGGTACGAATGTGACTATTACAGGCACAAACTTTACCGGAGCAACATCTGTTACATTTAATGACTTAGCTGCCACAACTATTAATGTGGTTAATAGCACTACAATCACTTGTATTACGCCTGATCACGATGCCGGAGATGTTGATATTATTGTTACAACAGAAGGCGGACCAAGTGATGCGTTTTCATCTTTCACTTATATTACACCTCCTAGCATTACAGACATTTCACCATCATCTGGAAGCACCGCGGGAGGAACGCGTGTTACAATTACAGGCACATCTTTTATAGGAGCAACATCTGTTACATTCGATGGATTAGCTGCCACCTCTCTTAGCATTGTGGATAGTACTACAATCACTTGTATTACGCCTGCTCATGATGCCGGAGATGTTGATATTATTGTTACAACAATATACGGAACGAGTAACACATTTTCACCGTTCACTTATGTTACGTCTCCGTATATTACAGGCATTTCACTATTAACCGGAAGCACCGCAGGAGGAACTAATGTTACTATTACAGGCACAAACTTTACCGGAGCAACATCTGTTACATTTGATGGCTTAGATGCCACAACTATTAATGTGGTGGATAGTACTACAATCACTTGTATTACGCCTGCGCACAATGCTGGAGCTGTTGGCATTATTGTTATAACAGACGGCGGACCAAGTGGCGAGTTTTCATCTTTCACTTATATTACGCCCCCGAATATTACAGGCATTTCACCATCAACCGGAAGTACCGCAGGAGGAACGAGTGTTACTATTACAGGCACATCTTTCACAGGAGAAACATCTGTTACATTCGATGGCTTAGCTGCCACAACTATTAATGTGGTAAATAGCACTACAATCACTTGTGTTACGCCTGCTCACAATGCTGGAGCTGTTGGCATTATTGTTACATCAGAAGGCATACCAAGTAGTGAGTTTTCATCTTTCACTTATATTACGCCTCCAAATATTACAGGCATTTTGCCATCATCTGGAAGTATACTTGGAGGAACTAATGTCACTATTACAGGTACAAACTTTACCGGAGCAACATCTGTTACATTCGATGGCTTAGCTGCCACAACTATTAATGTGGTGAATAGTACTACAATCACTTGTATTACACCTGCTCATAATACTGGAGATGTTGGCATTATTGTTACAACAGGAGGCGGACCGAGTAGCGAGTTCTCATCTTTCACTTATATTACGCCTCCAAATATTACAAGCATTTCACCATTAACTGGAAGCACCGCAGGAGGAACGAGTGTCACTATTACAGGCACAAACTTTACCGGAGCAACCTTGGTAACATTTGGCGGGGTAGCCGCAACCTCTCTTAGCATAGTGGATAGTACCACAATAACTTGTATTACACCGGCACGCGCTACTGCTGGGGCCGTTGGTGTTATTGTTACAACAGGAGGCGGACCAAGTAACACATTTGCCTCGTTCACTTATATTTTGCCTCCTAACATTAAAAGCATGACACCATCCTCCGTATCAAGAGTCGGAGGAACTACTGTTACCATTACAGGGACAAACTTTATAGGAGCAACATCAGTTACATTTGATGGATTATCGGCTACCTCTCTTAACGTAGTGAGTAATACCTCGATAACTTGTATTACACCTGCGCGCACTACTGGAGGGACAGTTGGTGTTATTGTTACAACTGGAGGCGGACCCAGTAACACATTTTCCACTTTTATTTATGTTCCTTTTGTTTCTGCTATTTTACCAACATTTGGAACTCAATCTGGAGGAACTGCTGTTAAAATTACCGGTATCGCGTTTACGGGAGCCACCTCAGTTACATTTGGTGGAATACCAGCTACTAATGTTTTTGTATTTAATCCTACCACAATAACTTGTAGAACACCTGCTGGTATTGCTGCGGGGGCTGTTGGTGTTATCGTATCAACAAGAGACGGACCAAGTAATACATTTTCATCTTTCACTTATATTACACCTCCGAATATTACAGGTATTTCACCATCTTATGGCGGTACAGTTGGAGGATCGATTGTTACAATTACAGGAAAATCTTTTACAGGAGTGAGTTCTGTTCTGTTTGGCGGTTTAAAAGTCAAATCTCTTAGGGTAATTGATGATACAACCATAATTTGTGTAACAGCTGCTCGAACTACTCCAGGAAATGTTGACATTACAGTTCAAAATAGCATAGGAATAAGTAACGTGTTTTCATCTTTCACCTACATTATAACTCCTACAATTAAAAGTATTTCACCAACATTTGGAAGTACAACTGGAGGAAATACCGTTACAGTTACGGGCACGGACTTTACAGGAGCTACCGAAGTTACAGTTGGCGATATAAGTTGTGCGACGATTACTGTAATTGATAATAACACATTAACTTGTATTACCCCCGCACGAATTGCTCCTGGACCCGTTGGCATTATTGTCACAACTGGAGGCGGATCGACAAAGAAATCTTCGCCTTTCACTTATATTTTACCTCCTGTCATTACAAGCATTTCACCACCCTTTGGCGGCACTACCGGAGGAAATGTTATCACAATAACAGGTCTTAATTTTAAGGGAGCAAGTACAGTTCTATTTGGTGGATTAGGTGCCACACTTGTTAAGGCAGTTAATGATACCACAATAACTTGTAAAACGCCGGTTACTCTTACTGCTGGACCGGTTGATGTGATCGTTAGAACTGGAGGCGGACCAAGTAACACATTTTCTTCTTTCATGTATATTACACCTCCAGTTATCAGTAATATTTTGCCACCAGCAGGAAATAAAGCCGGAGGAAATATTGTCACGATTACCGGCACAAACTTTACAGGAGCAACATCAGTTTTATTTGGCAAAGCAGCTTCTACCAATATTACTGTAGTTGATGATACAACACTAACTTGTAGAACGCCTATTAATCCTGCTGGAGCTTTTGGAGTGATTGTTCGTACTGGAGGTGGGCCAAGTAACACATTTGCCTCTTTCACTTTTGTTACACCTGCTTCTATTAGTAGTATTTTACCATTATCTGGAAGTACAAATGGAGGAACGTTTGTAACTATTAAAGGTAAAGACTTTATAGGAGCAACTTCACTTACAATTGATGGAGTAGAAGCCACATCATTTACTGTAGTTAACGCTACCTTAATAACTTGTATAACGCCATCACGCCCTACTTCGGGCGGCGTTGGTATTATTGTTACAACCGCAGGTGGACCGAGTAAACAATTTTCATTTTATAATTATATTACACCTCCTGTTATTACGAGCCTTTCACCATCATCGGGAAGCATAGCCGGAGGAACTATTGTCACTATTAGAGGCACAAACTTTACTGGAGCAAGTTCAGTTACAATTGATGGAAAAGCTGCTACTCCTATTAAAGTAGTTGACAATACCACAATAACTTGTAAAGCACCTGTTAGCCTTAGTGCTGGGCCTGTTGATGTTATTGTTACAACTGGAGGCGGACCGAGTAGCGCATTTTCATCTTACACTTATATTACGCCTGCTGTTATTACTAGTATTTCACCATCATTTGGAACTAAAGCCGGAGGAACAAGTGTTACAATTACAGGCACAAACTTTACTGGAACGAGCGTTGTTTTATTTGGTTTGAAATCTGCTACCAATATTAATGTCGTCGATAATACAACAATAACTTGTGTAACACCCGATAGCACTAGTGCTGTAGCTGTTGGTGTTACTCTTACAACTGGAGCTGGACTAAGTAACAAGTTTTCCTCTTTCACGTATCGTTAAATGAGTAACATTTATATCGGTAAAGATTTTGTGTAGCCGCAAGGGTGCTTTTCTATTTGGAAACCACACATTTGAATAGAGGTAGCCTCTATTATATAAACAAATAATCTTATAATGGAAGAATTAATTGTAGTTTGCCCGCATTGTAGCGTTCTAGTGTTAATTGAACAACTAAATTGTTGTATTTTTAGACATGGTACAATCATTGAATCTGGGAAACAAATTGATCCACATGCTCCAAAAGAGTTATGCGACTTCTATGCTTTACGTAATAAGATATATGGTTGTGGCAAGCCATTTAAAATTATTAGAGATGAGAAGGATAAATTGGTTGCTGTTGTTTGTGGATATATTTAGAAAAGTATTTAGTGGGTTTAATAATCATTGTTATAACTTTTATAACAACGATGTGCGTTCCAGAAGGCATTTTATGAGTGATGACATTTTGAAACGAAGAAACTTTTTGGGTTTTTAAAATGAACAAAAGAGAGGTAGCCTCTAATGTTTGATATTTAGGAAAGTGTTTTATTGGGTTTAGGAATCTTGGCAAGTCTGTATTCTTCGATGGCAACAACGATGTGCGTTCCAGAAGGCATTTTATCAGTGATGACATTTTGAAACGATGAAACTTTTTGGGGTTTTAAAATGAAGAAAAGAGAGGTAGCCTCTAATGTTTGATATTTAGGAAAGTGTTTTGTTGGGTTTAAGAATCTTGGTAAGTCTGTTTTCTTCAATACCAACAACGATGTGCGTTCCAGAAGGCATTTTAGGAGTGATGACATTTTGAAACGATGAAACTTTTTGGGGTTTTAAAATGAAGAAAAGAGAGGTAGCCTCTAATGTTTGATATTTAGGAAAGTGTTTTGTTGGGTTTAAGAATCTTGGTAAGTCTGTTTTCTTCAATACCAACAACGATGTGCGTTCCAGAAGGCATTTTAGGGAGAATAACATTTTGAAACGATGAATCTTTTTGGGTTTTTAAAATGAACAAAAGAGAGGTAGCCTCTAATGTTTGATATTTAGGAAAGTATTTCGCTGGGTTTAGGAATCTTGGTAAGTCTGTTTTCTTCGATACCAACAACGATGTGCGTTCCGGAAGGCATTTTATCAGTGATGACATTTTGAAACGATGAAACTTTTTGGGTTTTTAAAATGAACAAAAGAGAGGTAGCCTCTAATGTTTGATATTTAGGAAAGTATTTCGCTGGGTTTAGGAATCTTGGCAAGTCTGTTTTCTTCGATACCAACAACGATGTGCGTTCCAGAAGGCATTTTAGGGAGAATAACATTTTGAAACGATGAATCTTTTTGGGTTTTTAAAATGAACAAAAGAGAGGTAGCCTCTAATGTTTGATATTTAGGAAAGTATTTCGCTGGGTTTAGGAATCTTGGTAAGTCTGTTTTCTTCGATACCAACAACGATGTGCGTTCCGGAAGGCATTTTATCAGTGATGACATTTTGAAACGATGAAACTTTTTGGGTTTTTAAAATGAACAAAAGAGAGGTAGCCTCTAATGTTTGATATTTAGGAAAGTATTTCGCTGGGTTTAAGAATCTTGGCAAGTTTGTTTTCCTCGATGGCAACAACGATGTGCGTTCCAGAAGGCATTTTAGGGAGAATAACATTTTGAAACGATGAAACTTTTTGGGTTTTTAAAATGAACAAAAGAGAGGTAGCCTCTAATGTTTGATATTTAGGAAAGTGTTTTGTTGGGTTTAGGAATCATTGTTATAACTTTATAACGATGATATAACGATACATGTTTTATGATGTATTTTATTAAATAATGACATTTGTATTTTTAAATCTTGAAAGAGAGGCTATCTTTATTCTATTGAGATATTTAACATAAATAATTAATAAGTATATTTAGGTAAACATTTTGTTATTAGTTTACTTATTAATATACACAATACCTCTTTGTAAAATAGTGCGAGCGTAGCGAGCGCATACAGAAGCTACTCATCACACTGGGATTTCAAAAGTTATACAATGTGTATTAATTGCCACTCTGTAACTAGAGCGCGAGCGTAGCGAGCGCATACAGAAGCTACTCATCACACTGGGATTTCAAAAGTTATACAAGGTGTATCAATTGCCACTCTGTAACTGGAGCGCGAGCGTAGCGAGCGCATACAGAAGCTACTCATCACACTGGGATTTCAAAAGTTATACAAGGTGTATCAATTGCCACTCTGTAACTGGAGCGCGAGCATAGCGAGCGTGTATATCAGTAGTGTGGCACACTGAGTTTTCAAACTTATAAAATGCCATTCAAGTCCGCTCTGTAACTGGAGCGAAAGCCATCTA
>Ga0209358_10000941_pt1 | contig 24373 bp, 18 predicted proteins | sample LauGreFa1BDMLBSN_2_FD_187574 | JGI IMG/M metagenome (GOLD analysis project Ga0209358, IMG submission 187574) | Freshwater lake microbial communities from Lake Michigan, USA - Fa13.BD.MLB.SN (SPAdes) (version 2) | ecosystem: Environmental > Aquatic > Freshwater > Lake | place: Lake Michigan, USA...
CGCCACCACCATCGGCATCAGCCTGGACGAAACCACCACCCGCGAAGACCTGGAACTGCTGTGGAAGCTGTTCGCCCCGTCCGCGCATGCACTGCCGGATGGGTCGGCTTTTGAAAAAGGCATCGAGCCGCTCATCCCCGAAGCCTTGCGAAGGAGCAGCGATTTCCTCACCCACCCCGTGTTCAACCGCTACCACTCCGAAACCGGCATGTTGCGCTACATCCGCCAGCTGTCGGACAAAGACCTGGCGCTGGACCGCAGCATGATCCCGCTGGGCTCGTGCACCATGAAGCTCAATGCCACCAGCGAGATGATTCCCATCACCTGGCCCGAATTTGCCAACGTCCATCCGTTTGCCCCAGCCGATCAACTGCAAGGCTATGCCGAGCTGGACCGCCAGTTGCGCCAATGGCTGTGTGAGGCGACGGGCTACGCCGGCATCAGCTTGCAGCCCAATGCCGGATCGCAAGGCGAATACGCCGGTTTGCTGGTGATCCAGGCCTACCACCGCGCCCACGGTCAAGGGCACCGCCACATTTGCCTGATCCCATCCAGCGCCCACGGCACCAACCCCGCCAGCGCCCAAATGGTGGGCATGCAAGTGGTGGTCACCCAATGTGATGACAACGGCAATGTGGACATGGCCGATTTGCAAGCCAAGTGCGAGCAGCACAGCGCCAACCTGGCCGCGGTGATGATCACCTACCCCAGCACCCATGGGGTGTTTGAAACCCAGGTCAAAGCCTTGTGCGCATTGGTGCACCAGCACGGTGGGCGCGTGTATGTGGATGGCGCCAACATGAACGCCTTGGTCGGCGTGGCTGCGCCCGGCGAGTTTGGCGGCGACGTCAGCCACTTGAACTTGCACAAAACCTTTTGCATCCCACACGGCGGCGGCGGCCCCGGCGTGGGACCGGTGTGCGTGGTGCAAGACCTGGTGCCCTATTTGCCCGGCCATGCCACCGGGGGCTGGCCGGGTGGCGGGCAACCCGCCCAAACCACAGCAAGCAGTCAAGACAAACCCGCCGCCGCACCGGCGGTGGGCGCCATCTCAGCGGCGCCTTTGGGCAACGCCGCGGTGTTGCCCATTTCCTGGATGTACTGCCGCATGATGGGCGCGGCCGGCTTGCAACTGGCCACAGAGACGGCCATCCTGTCCGCCAATTACATCAGCCGCCGTTTGGCCGACCACTACCCCACCTTGTACGCGGGCGAGCACGGCCACGTAGCGCACGAATGCATCTTGGACCTGCGTGGCCTCAAAGACAGTGCCGGTGTGATGGCCGAGGACGTGGCCAAGCGTTTGATGGACCATGGCTTCCATGCGCCCACCCTGTCCTTCCCCGTGGCCAACACCTTGATGGTTGAACCCACCGAAAGCGAAACGCTGGAGGAGCTCGATCGCTTCATCCAAGCCATGATCGCCATCCGCGATGAAATTCACCACATTGAAACCGGTGTTTGGCCGCCAGACAACAACCCGCTGAAAAACGCACCCCACACAGTGGGCAGCGTGCTGGGCGCGGACTGGCCCCACCCCTATTCCCGCGAGTTGGCGGCGGTGCTACAGGGCCGCCCCCTGGGCAGTGTGAAGTACTGGCCCAGTGTGGGCCGCATCGACAACGTACACGGCGACCGCAACCTGTTTTGCAGTTGCGTGCCCCTGTCCGCCTACGCCGCGGACAGCCAGACCTCGGGCTGATCAGCCTTCGTAACGCTGGCCGGTGGCCAGCAGTTCGGGTGTGCCAATCACCGCATTGAGGCCGTCAAAGTCCAGCATCTGCTCGCGCCAGGGCAAGCTGGTTTGGTGCTGGTGCAAGCTGCGGTAATAGCCTTGCAAGGTGTGCGCCACAGCGCGCGCCGTGCCGCCCGGAAAAATCACAATGCGGTAACCCTTTTGGCCCAGGCTTTGGGCGTCGGTCACCGGGGTTTTTCCGCCCTCGACCATGTTGGCCAGCATGGGGATGCGCTGGGCAAAGCGCCCGCAAGCCAGGTCCATTTGCTCGGGGCTGCGCACCGCCTCGATGAACAGCGCGTCCACACCGCATTCCAAATAGGCTTCGGCGCGGTCCATGGCGGCTTCAAAGCCCTCCACCGCCACCGCATCGGTGCGGGCCAGGATCAAGGTGTGGGGGCTGCGCCGCGCGTCCAGCGCCGCCCGCAATTTGCCTTGCATCTCGCGGGTCGGGACCACGGTTTTGCCGTCCAAATGGCCGCAGCGCTTGGGAAAGCCCTGGTCCTCGAGTTGGATCATGGCCGCGCCCGCCCGCTCAAAGGCCAACACCGTGCGCTGCACGTTCAAAGCATTGCCAAAACCGGTGTCGGCGTCCACGATCACGGGCAAGCTGACCCGCTCGGTGATGCGCGCCAAGGTATCGGCCACCTCGGTGGCGGTGGTCAGGCCCACGTCCGAGCGGCCTAAGCGGGTATAGGCGATGGATGCGCCAGACAAATACAAGGCTTCAAAGCCCGATTGCTCAGCAATCAAGGCGCTCAAAGCGTCGTAAATGCCAGGGGCCAACACCACTTGTTTTTGTTGCAGGCGCTGGTGAAAGGTCATGGTGGGGTTGTTCATGGGGAAGCTCTGTGAAAGTGAATTGATCATTCGGGTTTGGCACCAGCATAACGCACCACGTCGCGCCAGCGCAGCACGTCTTGGGCCACAAAGCGCTCAAAATCTGCCGCGCTGCTGCCCACCACCTGGGCACCTTCGGCCTCGATGCGTCGGCGCACGGCAGGCACCAGCAGGGCTTGGCGCGCAGCTTGGCTGACCTTTTGCACCAGGGCTGCGTCCATGCGCGCGGGTCCAAACAAGCCAAACCAAGCACTGGACTCAAACCCAGGCAGGGCCTCGGCAATGGCCGGCACATCGGGAAACGCCGGCAAGCGGGTGGCGCTGGTCACGCCCAAGGCCTTGAGCCGCCCGGCTTTGATGTGCCCCTGGGCATTGCCGATGTTGGCAAACATCAACTCGACCTGCCCGGCCAACACATCGGCAATGGCCGGCGCCGTGCCGCGGTAGGGAATGTTGACGATGAACACCTGCCCCTTCATCTTGAACGCGTCGCCCGCCAAGTGCAAAGACGAGCCCAGGCCGCCAATGGCGAAATTGAGTTTGCCCGGCTGCGCGCGCGCCAAGGCCAGCAACTCGCTGAGGTTGTTGGCCTTGAGGGATGGATGGGCCACCAAGATGGACGGCGAGGTCGACACCATGGTCAAGGGGGTGAAATCGCGCACCGGGTCAAACGGCAATTGCGGGTACAGCGTGGCGTTGATGGTGTGGCTGGTGAAGCTCATCAACAGGTTAAGGCCGTCCGCTGGAGAACGGGCCACGGTCTCGGCCGCCAAATTGCCACCCGCACCGGGGCGGTTTTCCACCACCACCGGCCGCCCCAATTGCTCAGCCAAAGCCTGCGAGATGGCCCGCGCCATGGTGTCGGTGGTGCCGCCAGCCGGGGCACCCACCCAAATTTTGACCGGTGCGCTGGCCGTGCTTTGGGCCCATGCCCCACCCCCAGCAAGCACCGACCCCACGGCCAATATCAACGCAACCCAAGCTCGCACCGCAGGCACGCCCACCCAAGCCTGATGCAGCGCGAGGGGGGAACGGTTCGCGGCCTGGGCCGCGCAGGCAGAAATGCGCATAAAGGTGTGATGCAAGGTGGGGGACCAGCAGGTGTCCAGCCAAGTGGCTTGCTCAGCCAAGCTGTGGCCTCTATTTTGACCGCGCAACCCTTAGACTGCGGCATGTGCTGACCGCTCGGCGACAGCCTAGCCCCTGCCCACTGGCACCCCCTCAACATTGCACCCTCAAATATCTTCCCGATCGCCTGCTCTTCCATGCTGCCCGAATTCAAACCCTATTTGACCGCCCTGGCCCTGCCCCCTTTGTCGCCGCTGCTGCTGATCGCTGTGGCTTGGTGGGGCTTGAAACGCCACCGCACTTGGGCGCATGCGGCCATCGCCCTGGGTTTGGCCAGCCTGTGGTTGCTCAGTTGCTCTGCGGTGAGTGTGTGGCTGAGTCGGCACCTCTTGCCCCAACACCCCATGGTCAGCGCGCAGGACTTCAACACCCAACAGGTGCAAGCCTTGGTGGTGCTGGGCGGCGGGGTCGAGGTGGACTTGCCAGACGGCGTCGCGCAACTGAGCCGCCACAGCCTGGACCGACTGCGCCAAGGGGTGCAATGGGCCCGCGTGACCCAACTGCCCCTGATGTTCACTGGCGGTGTGGGCTGGGGCGGCCGCAGCAACGGCCCCACGGAGGCCGAGGTGGCGCAGCGGGTGGCCCAAGATGCTTTTGGTTGGCCCCTGCGCTGGGCTGAGAGCCAGTCGCGCGACACCCAAGAAAATGCCCAACAAAGCTTTCGCATCCTGTCGGCCCAAGGCATCACCCGGATCGGCTTGATCACCGACAGTTGGCACATGGCGCGCAGCGCGCGCCAGTTTGAACGCGCCGGATTTGTGGTCACGCCCATACCCATGGCCCACCCTGGCAAGCTCAACTCCCTGCTGGATTGGGTGCCCAACTCAAGGGCCCTGATGACCTCTGCACAAGTGATTCGTGAGCGCCTAGGCTTGTGGGTGGCGCGCTAAGCACATGAGAACGGTCGATGTGGGTCAGGTCCATTACCCACTTTTTACCCAGACATGGTTCATCCCCTTGTGAATTACCCATATTTAGCGACCGTGATCCATTCGCCCCCGTTGACCACTTTGCGCCCCCGTCTGTTACATTAATAACCCATTAGTCAGTAACAAAGTGACCCCAGATTTAACCCACAAACGCGAACGGCGGAAAGACGCCCGCCCTGGCGAACTGCTCGAGGCGGCTTTGCAGTTGTTTGTGCAAAAGGGTTACGCCGCCACCAAGGTGGAAGATGTCGCAGCCTTGGCAGGGGTGTCCAAAGGCACCTTGTTTTTGTATTTCCCCACCAAGGAAGACCTGCTCAAAGCCGTGGTCAGCGAAAATCTGGCGCAGCACTTTCCGGCCTGGAACCAAGCCTTTGAAAGTTTTGAGGGCAGCAGTGCAGAGATGCTGCGGTTTGCCCTTCACAGTTGGTGGGAAAAAATCGGCTCCACCCCTGCCAGTGGCATCTGCAAGCTGATGATCAGCGAATCGCGCAACTTCCCCGACTTGTTGGCCTTTTACGTCGAATCGGTCATGCGCCCCGGCAACATATTGTTGCGGCGCATTTTGGAGCGCGGCATGGCCAACGGCGAGTTTCGCCCCATGGACGCAGACATCGCGGTGCACACCATCGTCGCGCCAATGATTTTTTTAATGATTTGGGAAAACAGCATGACCGCTTTCTCATCCAGCCTGTCCATGTCACCCATGGCCTTTTTAGAGCATCAAATCGGTGTCTTGCTGCATGGGCTGGTGGCGCTGCCACAGAGGGCCTGAAACATGAATAAAACCTTATCAAGAACCTTGGTGGTTGTCATTTTGGCCAGTGGCCTGGGGGCGGCTTGGTATTACAAAAGCCGAAGTGCCACACCCCCTGCACCACCCGTGGTGGTGGAAATGGTTTATGAGTTAGCCCCTGGCGACGTGATGACCCTGAGCAACCGCCCCTTGACTGTGGGCGTGCCCTTCACCGGCAGCATCAAAGCTGTGAACAGTGCCGTGATCAAAGCCCGCGTGGCCGGCGAGCTGATGGATTTGTCGGTGCGCGAGGGCGACAGCGTGCGCACCGGTCAGGTCTTGGCGCGCATCGAGCCCACCGAATACCTGCGCCGCTTGCAACAGTTCAAGGACCAGGCCGATGCGGCCAAGGCCCAAATAGACATTGCCCAACGCCAATTCGACAACAACAAAGCCCTGGTTGACCAAGGCTTCATCTCCAAAACCGCGCTCGATACTTCCTTGGCCACCTTGCAGGGGGCTCAGGCCACCCACAAGGCGGCTCTGTCTGCTGCCGAAGTGGCTTCCAAGTCGCTGGAGGACGCTGTGCTGCGCTCGCCCATCAACGCCCAGGTGTCGGCGCGCTTGGCCCAGCCTGGTGAGCGGCTGGCAATTGATGCCCGGGTGTTGGAGCTGGTGGACCTGAGCCGGGTGGAAATTGAAGTGCCCATGAGCGCGGCCGATGTCTTGGGCTTGCGCACCGGCCAAACCGCCCGGGTACGGGTTGAGGGACAAGAGGTGCCCGTTCCGGCCAAAGTGGCCCGCATCAACCCCAGCACCCAAAGCGGCAGCCGCAGCGTGATGGTCTATTTGTCATTCACAACGCTGCCGGGCCTTCGCCATGGCCAATTTGTGCAAGGCGTGATCGATACCGACCAAGCCCAGGTGCTGGCCGTGCCCTTGTCGGCGGTGCGCACCGAGCGCACCCAAGCCTATGTGCAAACCCTGGTCAACGGCAAAGTGGTTTACCGAAATGTCACTTTGGGGCCGCGCGGCCAAAGCGAGGGCAGCCCCGACACCTGGGTGGGCATCAGTGGTGCCGATGCGGACAGCACCATCATCAGCGGCGCAGTGGGCAGCCTGCGCGAAGGCCTCAGCGTCAAAGTCAACACACCGACCAAGGCCCCCTGAACCATGTGGTTCACCCGCGTCAGTTTGCACAACCCGGTGTTCGCCACCATGATGATGTGCGCCATCGTGGTGCTGGGTTTGTTTTCCTACCAACGCCTGCAGGTGGACCAATTCCCCAATGTGGACTTTCCGGTGGTGGTCATCACCACCGAATACCCGGGTGCCTCCCCAGAAGTGGTCGAGTCCGAGGTCAGCAAAAAAATTGAAGAAGGGGTGAATGCCATTGCCGGCATCAACACCCTGACCTCGCGCAGCTACGAAGGCACATCGGTGGTGTTGGTGGAGTTTCAGCTGCACATTGACGGGCGCAAAGCGGCTGAAGACGTGCGCGAAAAAATTGCCAATCTGCGTCCCCTGTTGCGCGATGAGGTCAAAGACCCCCGGGTGTTGCGCTTTGACCCGGCCAGCAAAGCGGTCTACTCCTTGGCCGTCGTGGCCCAAGCCCCCGCGCCTGGCGCCAGCGCCATGTCGGCGGTGGAGTTGACCAATTGGGCCGACCAAACCCTGAAAAAACGCTTGGAAAACGTGCGTGGCGTGGGCTCGGTCAGCTTGGTGGGTGGCACCAAACGGGAAATCAACCTCTTGCTCAACCCCCAGGCCATGGAAGCCTGGGGCGTTTCCGCTGACCAAGTGGTCAATGCGGTGCGCTCAGAAAACCAAAACCTGCCCCTGGGCACCGTGCGCTCCAGCCAACAAGAGCGGGTGGTGCAAATCGATGCCCGCTTGAAGCGGCCAGAAGACTTTGGCGCCATCATCGTGGCGCGCAAACCGGCTGGGCCGGTGTATTTGCGCCAAGTGGCCCAGGTGCAAGACGCGGGTCAAGAAGTGGAGAGTTTGGCTTTGTACAACGGCCAGCGCACTTTGCTGATGTCGGTGCAGAAGTCGCAAGACGAAAACACCATTGGGGTGGTCGATGGCTTGAACCAAACGGTCAAAGAGCTGGCCAGCAGCCTGCCCCCTGGCGTGCGGCTGGAGACGGTCAGCGACGGCGCGCGCAGCATCCGGGTGGCGGTGAACAATGTGCGCCAAACCCTGATCGAAGGGGCGATGTTGACGGTGTTGATTGTGTTTTTGTTCCTCAACTCCTGGCGCTCCACCGTCATCACCGGCCTGACCCTGCCGATTTCCATCATCGGCACTTTTTTGTTCATGTATATGTTTGGCTTCACCATCAACATGATCACCTTGATGGCCTTGTCGCTGTGTGTGGGCTTGTTGATCGACGACGCCATCGTGGTGCGCGAAAACATCGTGCGCCATGTGCAAATGGGCAAGTCCCCCTACCAGGCCTCCTTGGACGGCACCCAGGAAATTGGTTTGGCGGTGCTGGCCACCACCTTCTCCATCGTGGCGGTGTTTTTGCCGATTGGCTTCATGGGCGGCATCATCGGCAAGTTTTTTCACGAATTTGGCATCACCATCGTGGCTGCGGTGCTGATCTCGATGTTTGTCAGTTTCACCCTGGACCCGATGCTGTCCAGCATTTGGCACGACCCCAGCATTGCTGCGCATGGCACCAAACCGGGGCGCTCATGGTATGACCGCAGCATTGGCCGGGTCACCGGCTGGTTTGACCACCGCACCCAGGCTTTGGCCGATGTCTACCAACGCACCTTGGCATGGGCCCTGCGCTTCAAAAAATCCACCTTGACCATTGCCTTGGCCACCTTTTTGACCAGCCTGGGCCTGGTGCCAATGCTCGGCACCGAGTTTGCGCCCAAGGCCGACTTCTCCGAAATCACGGTGAGTTTTTACACCCCGATGGGTTCATCCTTGGAAGCCACCGAGGCCAAAACCTTGCAAGTCGAGGCCATCTTGCGCGAGTTTCCCGAGGTCAGGTACACCTTGTCGACCATCAACACCGGTGTGGCGGCTGGCAAGGTTTACGCCAACATTTTGGTGCGCCTCATCGACCGCAAGCAAAGAAGTCGCAGCCTGGACGAGATGATTGGCCTGTTGCGCGAGCGCTTGGGTCGGGTGGCGGGCATCACCGTGACCCATGTGGGTTTGCAAGAGGCCGTGGGCGGGAGCAACAAAGCCATCGAATTTTCCTTGCTGGGGCCGGACCAAACTGAGCTTGATCGCATCAGCCGCCGGGTGATGCAACAACTCCAAACCGTGCCAGGGCTGGTTGACATCGACTCCAGCATCAAGCCCAACAAACCCACCATCGAGGTGGTGGTGCGAAAAGATGCTGCCTCTGACCTGGGCCTGAGCGTGGCCACTTTGGCGACCCAATTGCGCACCCTGATTGCTGGCACCACCGTGGGCAATTGGCGCGCCCCCGACGACCAGACCTATGACGTGATCGTGCGGCTGGCACCAGCGCACCGCAACACCCCCGAGGACTTGGAGCGACTGCCTTTTTCCTTGCCCAATGCGGCCGATGGCGGCCAACGCAATGCCCGTTTGAACCAAGTCGCCCAAGTGGTGACGGCCACCGGGGCCAACCAAATCAACCGGCGTGACCTCTCGCGCGAGGTGGCCTTCAGCGGCAATGCCCACCAGCGCTCCAGCGGCGAGGTGTCCAAAGACATTCGGCGCGTGATGGCCGATGTCGCGCTGCCCCCCGGTTACCGCTTTCGCATCGGTGGCTCGACCAAAAGCATGGAAGAGTCGTTTTCTTACGCGCTTTCATCGCTGGCTTTGGCGGTGATCTTTATTTACATGATTTTGGCCAGCCAGTTCAAAAGCTTTTTGCAGCCCCTGGCCTTGATGAGCTCGCTGCCACTGACCCTGATCGGGGTGGTGCTCTCGCTGATGTTTTTCCGCTCCACCTTGTCGATGTTTTCGGCCATCGGTTTTGTGATGCTGATGGGCTTGGTGACCAAAAACGCGATTTTGTTGGTCGACTTCGCCATCCGCGCCCGCGAACCCCACTTGGGCGACGACGGCCAAATGCACGCTGGGGTGGGCCGAACCGAGGCTTTGCTGCTGGCCGCCCGGGTGCGCTTGCGGCCCATCATGATGACCACCTTGGCCATGATTTTTGGCATGGTTCCCCTGGCCTTTGCCCTGAGCGAAGGCTCGGAACAACGCGCCCCCATGGGCCAAGCGGTGATTGGCGGTGTCATCACGTCATCCCTGTTGACCTTGGTGGTGGTGCCGGTGATTTACTGCTACATGGACGACTTGGCCCAGTGGGCGCGGCGGACATGGGGCAACCCAGCGCCCCACAAGGCCACCGACCAGGGCGGCGCTTAAAATCATTTCACTCACGCACTGACTGACCTATGAACCAAGACCAAGCCCGCTTCAACATGGTGGAACAACAAATCCGCACCTGGGAGGTGCTGGACAAAGCCGTTTTGAATGCCTTGATGCACATCAAGCGCGAAGATTTCGTGCCGGCCGATTGCCAAGAGATGGCTTATGCCGACACCGAAATTCCCCTGCCCCATGGCCAAACCATGTTGCCCCCCCGAATCGATGCCCGTTTGGCCAACGATTTGGCACTGACCGGCCAGGAGTCGGTGCTGGAGATCGGCACCGGCAGCGGCTACCTGAGTGCCTTGCTCGCCCAGCGCGCGCGGCAAGTGCTCAGCCTGGAGGTGCATGCCGATTTGGCCCAACTGGCCCAGCGCCACCTGGCCCAAGCGGGCATCGCCAACGCCCAAGTGCGCTGCGCCGATGGCGCCCAGGGCGCGGCCAGTGACGGCCCTTTTGACGCCATCGTGCTGGGCGGATCGGTCAGCGAAGTGCCCCAAGCCTTGTTGGAGCAACTCGCCATCGGCGGGCGTCTGATCGCCATTGTCGGCGAAGAGCCGGTGATGCAAACCACTCTGTTCACCCGCAACGCTGCGCAATCTTGGCATTCAAAGGTGCTGTGGGACACTTTCGCCCCCCCCTTAACGGGCTTTGCCCAACCCAGTGCCTTCCATTTTTAATCGGCTGCCCACTGCCGCCCGCTAAATCCATTGCCCCCAACGGATATCTTGAACACCCCAAGGACCCCCATGAAGTTTCGCCACCTCCCCGTTCACGCTGCGGTTCTGCTGGGCCTGAGCGGCTGGGCCCAGGCCCAAAGCCTGGTTGAGTTGTATGACGCCGCGCGTGGCTACGATGCCGCCTACCAGTCGGCCAAGTTGCAAATGGACGCCACGCTGTCCAAAACCGATCAGGCCATTGCCGGCATCTTGCCCACGGTGACATCAACAGCAGGGGTATCGCGCTCCAATATTGTGGGAATGATTGACGCCTTATCTCCGAATGCCGCCACCACATACGACAGAATTTATGGTGCCCAAACCACCAGCATTTCTGCCAGCCAGGCCTTGTACCGCCCCGCCAACGTGGCCGCCTATGTGCAAGGCAAGCGCCAGCGCGAACAAGCATATTCGGTGCTGGCCAGTGCCGAACAAGACCTGATGGTGCGCCTGAGCCAAGCCTACTTTGACGTGCTGGCCAGCCAAGACAGCCTGACCTTTGTGAAGGCGCAAAAAATCGCCGTGAATGAACAACTGGCTTCGGCCAAACGCAACTTTGAAGTGGGCACAGCCACCATCACCGATACCCGCGAGGCGCAAGCCCGCTATGACCTGGTGATCGCCCAAGAAATCGCCGCCGAAAACGACTTGCGCGTCAAGCGCATGGCCTTGGACATGTTGGTGGGTAAAAAAGACGTGTCGCCCAAGCCCTTGGTCAACATCAACGATCTGCCCTCGCCAGCGCCGGCCAATGTGGACGAATGGGTCATCCAATCTGAGCGTGTGCACCCTGGTATCCAAAAAGCCCTTCTGGATTGGGAGGTGGCCAAGCTGGAAGTGGACAAAGCCAAGTCCTTGCACAAGCCCACCGTGGACTTGCAAGCGAGTTACAGCTATGCCCTGAACCTGGATGGCACCGCCACATCTGGAACGACCACACCAGTGAATTCCCACATCGGTATTTCTTCGATCGGCGTCTTGGTCACCCTGCCCATTTTTTCCGGTTTTTCCAGCGACAACCGCATCAAAGAAACCCTGAAATTGGAAGACAAGGCCCAAGCCGATCTGGAGGTGGTCAAGCGCAGCGTGGCCCAGGCCACCCGTTCGGCCTACTTTGGCGTGGTCTCCGGCTTGGGACAGGTTCGGGCATTGAAAGCCGCCGAAGACTCCAGCCAATTGGCTTTGGACGCCAACAAACTGGGCTACAGCGTGGGCGTGCGCATCAACATCGATGTGCTGAACTCGCAAAGCCAGTTGTTCCAAACCAAGCGCGACCTGGCCAAAGCGCGCTACGACGTGCTCTTGGGCAACCTCAAACTGCGCCAGTCCAATGGCAGCTTGAAGGCCGAAGACCTGCAAATCGTCAACAACCTGCTGGCCAAGTAAACCGTCAAGCCAGCCACGGCCCCAGGGCTTGGGCCGTGCGTTGTGCCGCACCTTGGTGCCTTAACGCCAGCGACACACTGGCCTGACTCGCCTGCTCACGCGATGCGGGTTGGGCCAACCACTCCAAGGCCAGCGCCACAGCAGCGGGCATATCGTGAACACGCCGCGCCGCGCCGCTTGCCTCTGCCGATTCGGCCGCCTGGGCAAAGTTAAAAGTGTACGGGCCCATCACCACCGGGCAGCCGCAAGCAGCCAACTCGATCAGGTTTTGCCCGCCCGTGGGCGCAAAACTGCCCCCCAACAAAGCCACATCTGACAGCGCCGCATAAGCCGCCATCTCGCCCAAGCTGTCGCCCAGCCACAGGCTGGCATCTGGCTCGACCGCACCCGCACCTTCCGCGCTCGGGGCCACCTGTGCGGGCCCGCCGGGGCCCCATTGGCTGCGCCGGTGCACCTGCCAACCCCTGGCGGTGATCAAAGCAGCCACCGCATCAAAGCGCTGGGGATGGCGCGGCACGATCAGCCAATGCGCCGCCTCCAGGGCACCGGGTTGGGATTGCAAGGCATCAAGCAACATGGCTTCCTCGCCTTCGCGGGCGCTGGCCAACATCACCACAGGGCGCTTCAGGCCAGTGCGCCAAGACCGGCCCAGTTCCAACATGGCGGTGGGCGGTTGGGCGTCAAATTTCAAATTGCCAAGCACGCCCAAGACCGGCGCACCCACCGCGCGCAAACGCTGTGCATCGGCATCACTTTGGGCCCATGCACCACGCAAGGCTGCATAAGCGGGCCTGGCCAAGCCCGACCAACGCAGTGCCAAACGGTGAGAGCGTTCGTTCATGCGGGCATTGACCAACCACAAGGGCACACCGGCTTGGGCGCAGGCGGCAGACAAGTTGGGCCAGACCTCGGTTTCCATCAACACCCCCACACACGGTTGAAAGTGGCGCAAAAAAGCATCCACTGCAGCCGGGGTGTCCCAAGGCAACCATGCCTGCTGATCGCCCGATTGAAGCAAGCCCTGCCCAAGCGCGCGCCCAGTGGCGGTGCTGTGGGTGAGCAACAAGCGCAAACCCGGGTGCTGGGCGCGCAAGGCATCGATCAGCACAGCCGCCACATGGGTCTCACCCAGGGACACCGCATGCACCCATAAAGCACCGGGCTGGGCCCTGCCCTCATAACGGCCAAAGCGCTCCTCCACCCATTGGCCATACAGGGGTTCGCTGCGGGCGCGAAGCGCCAGTTTGCGCCGCAGCAGCGGCACCATGGCGCGCACCAGCAGGCTGTAGAGAAACCGCATCATGGGGGGGTGGGCGCAGGGGAATGGGCCGCCAGCCCCGATGGATGGGGCATCAAACCGTTGGCCACGCGCTGCGATTGCGCGGCGACGCTTTGCCACGCCGCCCACACCGCTGCGGCGTCGGGCGCATGGTCGCCACCCACCGCGGTTTGGTGCGCGCGGCCCACTGGCCCGGCCCGTGCCACCCGGGGTTGGCTGAAGATGATGACGGTGGGCAAATCGAGCGCCACGGCCAAATGACCCAGCCCAGAATCCACCCCAATCACCCCGCTGCACTGGGCCATGCGATCGCGCAAATCGGCCAAGCCCATGCGGGGCCAAACTTGGCAAGCGGGGCCCAAGATGGATTGCAATTGGGCCGCCCATTGGGCTTCGCTGTCATTGGCTTGGGGCACCGCCAGCGTCCAACCTTGGGCCAAAAAACGCTGGGCCAAGGCCTGCCAATGGGCCATCGGCCAGGCGTTGTCAGCACGGGTGGTGCCATGCGCCAGCACCACGCAAGGGGCTTGGGTGGGCGCTGGCAGGGGCCAGGGGTAAACCGGCGCTTGTGACAACACACCTGAAGGCGCTTGGCCCCAGGCACGGGCGGCCAAACTGCGGTAACGGGCGACAGCATGGATGGTTTTTTCCATCGGCACACTGCGTGAAAGCAGGTAACGCACAGGCCACTCATAAGCACACCAATCACTGGCGTTGGCATAAGTCACGCTGTAGCCGCCTGGGGCCAAACGCGCCCCGCGCGCCACCCGGGCCGACTTGATCAGGCCTTGAAAATCAATCACCACGTCGTAGGCCTGTTTGTGCAAGTCCGCCCAAAATGCCTTCCACCCTTGGCGCGACTCAGCAGACCAAGGGGCGCGGCGCCAACGCCGTTGGGCAATGGGGATGACCCGCGCAATGCTGGGCACCGACCGCAAGAGGTCGGCAAAGGCTTCTTCGACCACCCAGTCGATTTGCGCCTGCGGGTGCAGAGCCTGAATATCGTGCAAAACGGGCAGGGTTTGGATCACGTCGCCCAGCGAAGACAGCTTGACGACCAACACCCTCAATGCGCTGACTCCGTGACGGCAGCATCGGGTTTCACCGCCGTGAGCAAGGCCATCATGTCGCCCTGGATGCGCGCCAAAGCAGCCGGTGTTTGGCCTTCGAAGCGCAGCACCAGCACCGGGGTGGTGTTCGATGCGCGGATCAGGCCAAATCCGTCCGCCCAATCCACCCGCACGCCGTCGATGCCCGAGACACTGGGCGCCGCCACGCCAGCGTGCAGCGGCAAGCGCCCGGCTTGCACAGCTTCCAACAGGGCTTGGGCCACGCTGTGCGGTTCGCCTTCGACGCAGGGCACGTTCAACTCAGGTGTGGAGTGGCTGGTGGGCAAGGCCAAAAGTACCGCATTGGCATCTGACGAGCGGCTCAAAATTTCTAACAGACGGCATCCGGCATACGTGCCATCGTCAAAGCCAAACCAGCGCTCTTTGAAAAAGATGTGGCCGCTCATCTCTCCGCCGAGAGGCGAGTCGATCTCTTTCATCTTGGCTTTGATCAAGGAATGCCCGGTGCGGTACATCAGGGGCTCGCCCCCTGCGGCGCGGATGGCCGGGGCCAAGCGTTGCGAGCATTTCACATCAAACACAATGTGGCCGCCAGGCACGCGTGAGAGCACATCTTGGGCGAACAACTGCATTTGCCGGTCCGGGTAAATGTTTTGGCCATCGCGGGTCACAATGCCCAAGCGGTCGCCGTCACCATCAAAGGCCAGGCCAAGCTCGGCGCCCGTGCTGGCCAGGGCGGCGATCAGGTCTTTCAGATTTTCAGGTTTGCTCGGGTCGGGGTGGTGGTTAGGAAACTGCCCATCGACCTCGCTGAACAATTCGATAACCTCGCAGCCCAGGGCACGAAAGATCCCAGGCGCAGAAGCGCCCGCCACGCCATTGCCACTGTCGATCACGATCTTCATGGGCCGAGACAAACGCACATCGCCCAAGATGCGATCGCTATAAGGCTTGAGGATGTTCATCAAGCGCACCTGGCCGCCCGCTTGCAGGGCCCAGCTTTCATCGGTCATGATGCGGCGCAGGACTTGGATGTCTTCACCATAGATGGCGCGCCCAGCCAAAACCATTTTGAAACCGTTGTAATCCTTGGGGTTGTGGCTGCCGGTGACTTGGATGCCACTGCGGCACAGCGTGTGCGCGGCGAAATACAACATGGGGGTGGTGACCATGCCCACGTCGATCACCTGCAAACCCACATCGACCAAGCCTTGCACCAGGGCTGCGCTCAAGCTGGGCGAGCTCCAGCGGCCGTCACAACCCACGGCCACCGAGGTCTCCCCACAAGCCAGAGCTTGGTGGCCAAAGGCTCGGCCCAAAGCACGGGCAAAGTCGGGGTTCAAGGCGTTGGGTACCAGGCCCCGGATGTCATAGGCTTTGAAGGCGTGGGGGTCGGTTTTCATGGGGGCGATTGTAAGAGGCAGGCCTGCCCCACCTCAGGGCTCCACACCCTGTGCAACCAGACGTGAAGCTCGGCCATGTGGCCGCTATCATGACCCACTTGTGAACACACCACCCTTGCGCAGTTGGCTGCCGTCCTTTCTTCTCCTGTCCATGATCTGGGGCTCCTCGTTTGTGTTCATGCGCTGGGGATCTGAGTTTTTTGGGCCCATTCCCACAGCCTGCCTGCGGGTAGGCCTGGCCACGCTGGTGTTGCTTCCGGTGGTTTATGCCAAAGGCTTGCACACCGAAATGCAAAGACACTGGCGCAACACCTTTTTCATGGGCTGCATCAACTCGGCCATTCCGTTTGCACTGTTGGGGTACGCCGTGCATGAAATGAGCACCGGCTTGGCCTCCATTCTGAACGCCAGCACGCCCTTGTTTGGCGGCCTGCTGGCATGGCTTTGGCTGAAAGACCGCCCGACTTCATCCCGCTGGCTGGGCTTGGCCATCGGTTTTTTGGGTGTGGCGGTGTTGACCTTTGGGCGCGATCCAATTGCCCCGGTGAGCGAACAAGCATCCACCTGGGGCATATTGGCCGTTTTGTTGGCGACTTTTTTTTACGGCTTGGCCGCGTGCTTCGCCCAACGCCATTTGCGTTCGGTGTCTGCCTTGACCACCGCTTGCGGCAGCTTGATGGGCGCCACCGCTCTGTTGGCACTTCCCACCTGGTGGCTGTGGCCTGCCCAAATGCCACCCTGGCATGCATGGGCCAGCATTGCAGCCCTGAGCATCGTGTGCACCGCAGCCGCCTATGCGCTGTACTTCAAACTGAACACCCAAATTGGGGCCACCAAAGCCATGTCTGTGACCTATTTGATCCCGGTGTTTGCCAGCCTGCTGGGGGCCGTGCTGTTTGATGAGAGTTTGAGCTTGGTGCACTTGCTCAGTGGTGCCATCATTTTGCTGGGCACGGCCTTGGCCAGCGGTCTGTGGAGCGGACCCAAAAGTCAAATCAAAACTTGACTTGGGCGCCTGCCCGACCCTCCCCTGTGGCTCAGCGCGGGTTGCGCATGGGCACCCGGGCTTCTGCTTGATTTACAGCGGTTGGGGCATCCACCGCCATAAAATCCGCCCCCAACAACGACACGTACTCGGGGTGGGCCAGCATCAAAGGCCCACCCACCATAACTTGCAAAGCGGGGTTGCGAGATGCCCCCCGCAATGCCTTGATCAGATCGGCCAAAGGCGCCACGTGGTCAGAAATGCCCACCGACAGGCCCACCAGATCGATCCAATCCTTTTGAACCGCATGCAGCATGTCGCTCGGTTGCGACAACAATTCACCGCTGACCCGCCAACCGGAGCGCCTGAAAAACTCCGACACCATGAACAAACCCAGGTTGTGCGCCGAGCCCGGCGTGGGCACCAGCATGACCTCGCGCCCGTGAGACTGCTCTTGGGCAACGCTTTGAAACGTGGGGCTGAGCTCATGCATCACTTGCTTGATGCGCCACAGGCCTACCGTGACATCTGTAAAGGTGCATTCATCGCGCTCCCACATTTCACCCAGAGTGCGCGCCACTGGCGTGAGCACATGCAAATACACCGTCTCCAAAGCCACGCCTTGGGCGTGAATGGCTTGGACATAGGCCAGCATATCGGCGGTGTCGTTGGTCAAGGCCATTTGCACCAACTGTTGCACCACCGTGCGGGGCACATCGTTGTCGGTGATGGTTGGTCGCTTATCGGGCCCGGCCTCGCTGTGGGCATGGGCCTGCAGCAAACGCGGTAAAACCTCTTTTTCAAGGGTATTGATCAGCCAACTCAGCCCCCCTTGGGCATTGGCAGTCAATCCCCCTGGCACAGAGGTCATGGGAACCACACCATCGGACCAACATTGGGCGTCCGCCAAGCCGGGGGCATGGGGGGTGAGGCTGCGCCGGCTCATGTGCAAGCCAATCTCATGCGCATGAACGCATACACATCAGTGCCAGATTCAGGGGTCAATAAATGGTCCATCTGTCAGCTCTCTCTTTGAAAGTACCAAAAGAAACAGTGGACACCTGGCTTGAGCCAACCAGTTTGTGCATCACCGACGGTTTGAATGCATAAAAATCAACGTCATGACCGAGCCCTGTGCCAAACCACCTGAGGCCTCCAAATGCCTTGGAGGTAAACATCACCTGCGGGTTTTAAAGCCGCAGCCGCAGCGCGTCAAGCGATGATTTTGGAAACCAGGGAAAGCCATTAGTTTTTGTACAAATCACCTGCCGTGCAAAGGCAGACAAACCACTCTAGATGCACTTTTGAAGACTCACTTCAGTGCGGGCACCCAAGATAAAGTGCCAATCCTTCAGGCGTGAAAAGCTGATGGCGCGGGTAGCTATGAAGGCCTAACACCAAGAAAAAAGCCGTTGTAAAAACAACGGCTTTTCCATTTTGGCGGAGTGGACGGGGCTCGAACCCGCGACCCCCGGCGTGACAGGCCGGTATTCTAACCAACTGAACTACCACTCCTGGTAGGTGCTTCTTGCGTTGCGCTTTGCACGCAACCAAGTGAAGACAACTTGGCGACCCTACGGGGATTCGAACCCCGGTACTCACCGTGAAAGGGTGATGTCCTAGGCCTCTAGACGATAGGGTCAAAACCTGGACGCTTCGATACGACTGGTGGAGGTAAGCGGGATCGAACCGCTGACCTCTTGCATGCCATGCAAGCGCTCTCCCAGCTGAGCTATACCCCCGTGGTGGTATCGAAGAGCGAAATTATAGCCCGAAAATGTGGGCCTTCTGCAGCCTTTGCAAAACACGTTCACGGGTGAACAAAGTGATCACCGCATCCAGCGATGGGGTTTGTGCTTGGCCGCACAACAAGACCCGCACCGGCATCGCCAATTGGGGCATTTTGATGCCTGCTTGGGCGAGCACGGATTTGATTTGAGCCGCCACCTCCGAAGAGGTCCATTCGCAATGCGCCAGGGCTTGGGCCAAGGCGTCGATGGCTTGGCGCACCACCGGGCTGAGCATGGGCTGCAAGGTGTCCGCGTCGACATTCACATCACTGTAAAAAACCGCGGCCCAATCGGCCAAGGCCACGGTGGTGTCGCAACGGTCTTTGAACAAGGCGCAAATACCCGCCAGGTTTTGGTCTGGCGCCATGCCACGCTGAGTCAATCGGGGGCGCGCGATTTCTGCCAATGCCTCTGGGTCCATGGCTTTGAGGTGTTGGGCGTTCACCCAACGCAGCTTGGCTTCGTCGAATTGGGCGGCACTTTTGCCCAAATGGTCGAGGTTAAACCAATCCAAAAACTGCTCGCGGCTGAAAATTTCATCGTCACCATGGCTCCACCCCAAGCGGGCCAGGTAATTGACCATGGCGTCCGGCAAATAACCCTCATCACGGTATTGCGTGACAGGCTTGGCGCCGTTGCGCTTGCTCATTTTTTCGCCGGCCTCGTTGAGAACGGTGGGCAAATGGGCATACACCGGTGGCTCGACGCCAAGGGCGCGAAAGATGTTGATTTGGCGCGGGGTGTTGTTGACGTGGTCGTCACCGCGGATGACATGCGTGATGGCCATTTCGATGTCGTCAACCACCACGCAGAAGTTGTAAGTGGGGGTGCCATCGGGGCGGGCAATCACCAAGTCATCCAACTCGGCATTGCTGATTTCGATGCGCCCCTTGACCTTGTCTTCCCACACCACCGACCCTTCAGTGGGGTTGCGAAAGCGAAGTACCGGTTGAACACCTTCTGGCACGGGCGGCAGGGTTTTGCCCGGCTCAGGTCGCCACGTACCGTCATAGCGCGGCTTTTGCTTTTGCGCCATTTGGCGCTCGCGCAAGGCGTCCAACTCGGCCACACTGGTGTAGCAGGGGTAGACCAAGCCATCGGCTTGCATTTGCGCCAGCACCGCGCGGTAACGATCCATGCGCTGCATCTGGTAGTAGGGGCCTTCATCGGTGTCCAAGCCCAGCCAAGCCATGCCTTCCAAAATCACATCGACGGCCGCCTGGGTAGATCGGTCCAGGTCGGTGTCTTCGATGCGCAAAATAAAGTCGCCCCCCTCGGGGTGATGCTTGGATCGGGCAAACGCCCAGGGGTACAGCGCAGAGCGGATGTTGCCCAAATGGATGAAGCCCGTGGGTGAAGGCGCAAAACGGGTGCGAACGCGGGTGGTCATGGGGTCTGAGTGGTTGGAAACATGAGGGTCAAGGGCTTAAATCGACAAGCCCGCTGCGAAAGCTGGGGGCGTCACACGCTGTCTAATCCGCGGGCCAAATCGGCCTGGATGTCAGCCATGTGTTCCAGGCCCACGGCCACCCGCACCAAACCTTGGCCGATGCCCGCAGATTGCCGCTGGGCTTCAGACAAACGCCCATGCGAAGTGCTGGCCGGGTGCGCCACCAGGGTTTTGACATCGCCCAAGTTGGTCGACAAGGACAGGGTTTGCATGCTGTCCATCACATGGAAGGCCCGGGCTCTGGCTTGCTCGGGGTCAGCGGCCTTGAGCACAAAGGACAACACCGCGCCCCCGGCGCCCGATTGTTGGGCCATGGCCAAGGCATGTTGGGGATGGCTGGCCAGACCGGGGTAGAGCACCCGCTCAATGGCAGGATGACCCTCCAACCACTGGGCCAAGGTGAGGGCTTGATCGGACTGGGCTTGCATGCGAATGTTCAGGGTTTCCATGCCCTTCAAAATCACCCAGGCGTTGAAGGGGGCCAGGGTCATGCCGGCACTGCGCATCACCGGCCCAAACACATCGTTGATCAATGCCTTGGTGCCACACAAGGCGCCCGCCATGACGCGACCTTGCCCGTCCAGGTATTTGGTCCCGGAGTGAACAATCAAATCAGCCCCCATTTCCACGGGGCGCTGAAACACCGGTGTGGCAAAACAATTGTCCACCGCGAACAAAGCGCCAGCGCGGTGCGCCACATCTGCCAATGCAGCGATATCGCACACCTCGGTGAGCGGATTGGTGGGCGTTTCAGCAAACAGCAAGCGGGTGTTGGGTTTGACCGCGGCCTGCCATTCACCGACATCGGTTTGCGAGACAAAGGTGGACTGCACACCAAACTTGGCAAACTCTGCGCCAATCAGTTTGATGGTCGAGCCAAACATCGAGTGCGAGCAAATCACATGGTCGCCACTTTTGAGCAATCCCATGCACATGAGCAAAATCGCCCCCATGCCAGACGCCGTGCCAATGCAAGCTTCGGTGCCCTCCAAAGCCGCCAAGCGTTGCTCCATGCTGCTAACCGTGGGATTGCCCAAACGGGCGTAGGTATAGCCCTCTTCTTCACCGGCAAAGCGACGCGCTGCGGTGGCGGCATCGGGCTGCACGTATCCACTGGTTAGATACAGGGCTTCAGAGTTTTCGCCGTACTGGCTGCGCGCCACGGCGGCACGCACCGATTGGGTGTCGCGGTGCAAATCGATTGGAGATGGTTGATCAGACATGGTTCAAGCGGTGGCTGGGTTGGGCAGGGTCAGGCGCGACCCATCGGTGTCATTTTCATCTTGGGCGCTGCGCTGAGCGCCCATGCGGGCAATGTCGGCGGCGGTGATGTCTCCAGTGACATACACCCCATCAAAGCAGGAGGCGTCAAAGCCTTGGATGCTGGAGGGGTCAGATGCCGCAAGGCGCACCGCCGCTTTCATGCCCTCCACATCTTGGTAGATCAAAGCGTCACAGCCGATCATGACCCGGACTTCTTCCACCGTGCGGCCATAGGCCACCAATTCGTCGCTGGTGGGCATGTCGATGCCGTAGACATTGGGGTAACGAACAGGTGGCGCAGCGCTGGCCATGTACACCTTGCGCGCACCCGCGTCGCGGGCCATTTGGACAATCTCGCGGCTGGTGGTGCCACGCACAATGGAGTCGTCCACCAGCAGCACGTTGCGGCCCTTGAACTCGCTCACGATGGCATTGAGTTTTTGGCGCACAGACCGTTTGCGAACAGCTTGTCCAGGCATGATGAAGGTGCGACCCACGTAGCGGTTTTTCACAAAACCCTCGCGGTAGGGCAAGCCCAACAGATGCGCCAACTGCGTGGCGCTGGGGCGACTGGACTCGGGAATCGGTATGACCACGTCAATTTCATTCGGTGGCACCGTGGAGATGACCCGCTTGGCCAGGGTCTCGCCCAAATTCAAGCGTGCTTGGTAGACCGAAATGCCATCCAGCACCGAATCGGGTCGGGCCAAGTAGACAAATTCAAAAATACAAGGGCTCAGAAATGGCGCGTCGGCGCAGACTTGGGCATGCACCTGGCCTTGAAGGTCGATGAAGACGGCTTCGCCGGGCGCGATGTTGCGTTCAAAGTGATGGCCCGTGCCCTCCAAAGCCACCGACTCACTGGCCAACATCACCGTCCCATCGGCACTGCGCCCCATGCACAAGGGGCGGATGCCATACGGGTCGCGAAAGGCCAGCAAACCATGCCCAGCGATCATGGCAATCACCGCGTAAGAGCCACGGATGCGCTTTTGCACACCGCGCACCGCAGCAAACACCTGCTGTGGCGAAAGGGGGAAACCGCGTGTGGTGCGCTCCAGTTCATGGGCCAACACATTGAGCAACACCTCGGAGTCACTTTCCGTGTTGATGTGGCGGTGGTCGGCAGTAAACAACTCCGACTTGAGCGCCTGTGCGTTGGTCAAGTTGCCGTTGTGCACCAACACCAAGCCAAAGGGGGCATTCACATAAAAGGGTTGGGCCTCTTCTTCGCTGTAGGCATTGCCCGCGGTGGGGTAGCGCACCTGGCCCAAGCCAATCGGGCCAGGCAAAGCCCGCATGTTGCGCGTGCGAAAAACGTCTCGCACCATGCCCTTGGCCTTGTGCATGAAGAACTTGCGCTCCAACTGGGTGACGATCCCCGCCGCGTCTTGGCCACGGTGCTGCAACAGCAACAAAGCGTCATAAATCAACTGGTTCACAGGTGCGTTGCTGGCAACGCCGACAATTCCACACATCAGGGCAGGTACTTTCCAAATTCAGCAGGCAACAAGGGCTTGGCCCAGACCAAAAACTGTGACAGCCAGGGGCCACTGTGCGATTCCTGCCACCAAGGCCCATTTTGCATGGGCGTCATGGACAGTGCTGCGGTGGCGGCCAAAAGCAACACCATGGCCCGCAGAAAACCGAACAAGCCCCCCAATATTCGGTCGACCCAGCCCAAACCCACCACAGTGATCAAGGCCTTGGCCAACCACAACACGATCGCCACGCCGATCAGCACCAGCAGCATCACCAGCACAAAAGCACAGGCCAAACGCAAACCCGGGTTGGCACCGTCCATGGGCAGCCATTGACCCACCGTGACCGCATGCGCTTGCGCCAGATAAAACGCCAACACCCAACCCAGCAGCGAGAGCACCTCGCGCAACAAGCCCCGCCACAAGCCCAAAGCCAGGGATATCACCATGACCAAAGTCACGGCCAAATCCAGGATTTGTGGGGTGTCCCAGTTCACAGGGTCAAAACCGCCGGTGTGAACTCAAGTTGCTTGGCTTTATCTGCGGCTTTATCGGCCTCTTCACGGGTGGCAAAAGGACCCAAACGCACCCGGGTGCGTTTGCCATCTTTGGTCTCAGCGACGTGGGTATAGGTTTTCAAACCGGCTTTTTCCAACTTGCGCCGAACTTCTCGCGCCTTGTCGACATCGGCATAGGCGCCGACCTGAACCACAAAACGCGCGGCACCATCCTTGGCTTCTGCGGCGGGTGGTTTGTCGGGTTCGGCTTTGGCTGACTCGGCCTTGGTGGCTTCGGCCTTGGCAGGTGGCGGGGGGCTCGCAGCAGGGACAGCGGTTGTTACAGGCACAGGCTTGGTGGCATTTGCCGCCGTGGGGGCCACCACTTCTTCTTTGGCGCTCAGGCCTTGATCGGGAGGCAATGGCGTGGGGCTGGCCGCAGGCGTCGGCGCAGCCTCAACCGGGCTCGCCGAAGAGCGAGATTTGTTTTTATCCGGAATCTCTACCGCAATATCCACAGACACCGTGCGTGGCTGGGTATCAAACAAAAACGGAAAGCCAATCACGGCCAAAACCACCAGCACCGCAGCACCGAGCAAGCGATGCCGCGCCCGCTGACGCAAAACCTCAGCACTTTCGGCCGCTGCGTTTTCAGCAGCTGCCGCCGCTTGGGAGGCAGTGGCCCGGCCGGGCATGCGAAATTTAAAAAATGCCATGAATGGATGATTCAGTTGTTCAAATGTGGGGCGTTCAGGCTGGGCAAGCCGTTTTCAATCACGCCCCCCACGGTCAAAAATGACCCGAACACCACAATTCTATCAGTGGGGTCTGCTGTTTTCTGGGCTGCAGACAGGGCTTGGGCGGGGCTGGCATGGGCAAAAACCTGCTTGGCATCGACCCCCGGCAAGTCCTTCAATTGCTCGGTCAAATCAAGGGCCTTTGCCGCCCGCTGGCTGGGCAAGTCGCACACATGCCAATGGGTCACCACGGGGCTCATGCGGGTCATCATGGCGACCAGATCTTTATCGGCCATGGCACCGAAAACCGCATGGGTTTGGGGGTAAAAGCCCATCGCATCCAGGTTTTGAAACAAGGCGGCCACCGAATGGGGGTTGTGCGCCACATCCAATACCAAAGTAGGCTGTCCCGCCAGGGTTTGAAATCTGCCCGGTAATTCGACCAAAGCCAAACCATTGCGAACCGACTGCGCCGTCACCGGCAAGCGTTGGCGCAATGCTTCAAACAAAGCCAATACACCGCTCGCATTGAGCAACTGATTGGCCCCGCGCAAGGATGGATAGGCCAGAC
>Ga0209358_10000942_pt1 | contig 24371 bp, 22 predicted proteins | sample LauGreFa1BDMLBSN_2_FD_187574 | JGI IMG/M metagenome (GOLD analysis project Ga0209358, IMG submission 187574) | Freshwater lake microbial communities from Lake Michigan, USA - Fa13.BD.MLB.SN (SPAdes) (version 2) | ecosystem: Environmental > Aquatic > Freshwater > Lake | place: Lake Michigan, USA...
GCAACAATCGCAAAATAAAATATTATCAAATGTCAAATATTCGGAACCAAAATCTACAAGCCCAGAAATTCTAGCAAAAATACGGAATACAAAACGAGAAGAACCTAAGAATACTGGTGAAAATCACCCTACTACCCTCTATATTCCGTTTGGACATGGAGGTGAGAATGTGGGAGAAAAGCATATAGTGCCAAAGGGATGTATTTTAGTTGTTAAATCACATTCAGGTGATACTAGATTCGTTGTTGATTATATAGAGAATGTGAAGGCAATTTTAGATTTAAAAAATAAAGAAGTAGTATTTGATCCAGTGTCTCATAAAAAGGAATTATATTCACTGTTGCCTAGTAACATTCAACGAGGTATTAATAATATTACTGCAAGCAATTCTAGTGCTGTTTATAGAGAAGGTGATACATTTAATAATTTTACATACCAATTGGTTAATAAATTTCCAGGGTCTATTGGAATAAGTGGAATATTTTCATTAGAGAATAGTAGTACAGATACTAATTTTAAAAAAATAGATTGGTATAGACATACTAATATAAACAATGATACAAAGGTATTTGTGAAAGATGCTAGTAATAATTATATATATAGCCCAGATATAATAAAACTAGATATACCTTCTTTTTTTAGTGAGTCTAATGTATATCCATATTATTACACAAGCCAACATATTCAGGATATCCTTGATGTTATCCTTGCATATATTAACTTACACCGCGATGGATATATTGGTGCAGGACTTTCAGAAATAAAACTAGCTCAGATGCTTGGTAAAGTATACATGAACATTAAAAAAGGATATACATATGTTGAAGGTAACTCACAAATGCTTTACGGTATTGCTACTCCTATAAATATTATATTAATGTATGGTATAAAAGGCTGTTATAACAGTATAATAGAATGTCTAAGGGATATGACGTTAGATCGTTTATTTAATATTATTATATTTATGACAAATACTACACAGGCTGAGTTATTTAAGGATGTAGAAGACGGTATTATTAAACCTGGGATATTTTATAATCTCGTATGCAGGGCAACAAATAATACCTTATATATTCTAGATACAAAATATATAGAAAACTCAGATCATACTATATGGGTAAAAAATCAAAAGGGTGAAATAAAGAATAGAATTAGCGAAGCCGTGTTACAGCGTAAAAACCAGGCAAAACAAATGTTTAATGATAAGGCTAAGAAAGAGAATGAGGGTCCTAAGGTACTTACAAATAATTATAAGAAATACCGAAATGAAGTAACTAAGAAATATAAGAAAGTGAATGGTAAGTGGGTAGAAAATGTCAATGTGGGTGGACGTCGGCTAACACGAAAACGTAAGTAATTATCTTAGGTTAATGTAAGCATGATCCCGGCATTCCTGAAATTACCTTTTTTAGACATGGCCTCCTCTGTGTGGGCAATGCCTGAAGAACAATGGATAGACGACGCTGCTACAAAAGAAGACATCGAAATGTTAGAAAAAGAATGCCAAGGGGATTCTATAATTGACAAGATTAATTTTAGAAAATTGACCTTAGATATGTGGAAGAGAAAAGAAATCGAATTATTTGTTCGTGAATTGCCTGGTCGCACACGAGTTGTTTTCTTAGGAACATCAGAACAATTTGCAAAAATACAATGGGCCTTATGGGCTAGAATTTTCCAAGGTATTGGTCATCCTATTGGTCGTATTTTATTTTATGGACATCCATCTGAGAGGTCATTTAATTCTCCTGGAGAACAACTTGGTCCTGAGAATGTAAATGGTGGTTATACCAACTTATGTAGCCAGGAACGCATTGTAATTTATAGGTATGAGGAGGCTACTAGAGTTCTATTACATGAATTACTGCATACCGCTTGTTTTGACAAGGAAAAGGAGGTAGAAGACCTTGAAGCCCATACAGAAGCGTGGACTGAGATTTTCTTATGTGCCATTTTATCAAAGGGTAAATCTGATAGCTTTAGTAATCTATGGTTAAAACAATGTAAATGGATAAATGCTCAATGCGACTACTTGGAAAAAACAAATACGGTAAATGGTAGCCAAGACTATGCATGGAGGTATATTAACGGAAAACGAGATGTATTGAAGGGTCTGGGATTTCTGAAAAACTGTAATTATAAAGATACTAAGACAATATCAGTTAAACTTACTCCACGGTTTACAACACCTGTCTGGCCTATATAAGCATGTAAAATTGACTATATCTTTTATTCTATGGTAAGCATAACACTAACAGTATGGGTATTCGTGGACTATGGACGACATTTAGAAAACTGTTTAATCCAATAGAACCTTTAGAGGATACTCCTAAAAAAATAGGTATCGATATGTTTAGTCTTGTCTATACACATCGAACTGCGCTAGATGAACTAATAGAACTTCTTAAATCGTGGTCTAAAAAAGGACACATGTTAACGTGCGTTTGGGATGGAACTGCACCAAAGGATAAACAAGAAATCATAGGACAACGTCGTAATGCAAGGGAATCTGCCATGGAAAAGAAATCTGAACTACAAGAATATTTAGAGAAATTTGAGGGGCAATTAAATGAAAATGATATAAAACATCTGAAGACTGCAATTACTTCGCTTTCATGGCAAGGATGGCATTTAACAGGTACTTTAAAAAGGGAAATCCAAGATAATCTTGGACAAGAAGTAAAGCACATATACGCTCCTGAGGAGGCAGATGATATGCTTCTGAAAATGCTAGACAACAAGGAAATAGACATAATTATGACCCTTGATTCTGATTTATTTGCCATGGGTGGAGAACACATTTGGCGTCTTCTGAGGATACGGAAAGAGTGGATTGTAGAGGACATATATGTAGAAAAGGTATGTGATAAGGAGGGTATTTCATTGAATATGCTACAAGATGCATGTTTCTTAGCAGGATGGGATAGATGTCATCTTACAGGAACTTCCTATATGCCATTCGATATGGCCCTAAATAGAATAAAATATTACGGTAATTTGAATGCCGTTTTAGAAAAATTCAAAAAGGAAGTATCTGAAATAGAAGAAGGTCCCATGGAACGCCTGAAGAATTTGAAACGAGAATCAAGAGTGCGTTGGGTAAAGATACTCGAGGAAAGAAAATAATTTTAAATACCATGTCTTTTTTTCATGTATCACATGCAAAAAAAACGAGGCAATGCCTCTTTACGGCCTCTGACGGGGTTGAACCGTCGACTTTCCGGTTAACAGCCGAATGCTCTAACCAACTGAGCTAAGAAGCCAAAAGTGTTGCTACTGCAACTTCTTCAGAACCGGAATCGAACCAGTGACTTGAGGAGAATTGTTGATTAGCAACGTTTGCTACAATCCTCCGCTCTACCGACTGAGCTATCTGAAGATTAGATTGACTAAGCAATCTGTGATCGTACTGTGGATCGAACACAGGACCTTCTCCGTGTCAAGGAGACGCGCTACCGCTGCGCCATACGATCTAAAAGTTGGAGGAACCAGGGAATCGAACCCTGGACTTCAAAGACCCAAACTTTGAATCATACCACTAGACCAGTTCCTCATTTGTTAAATTAATACCGCCTATAAAGCTGCAACTGCTATTTACGCAGTGGGGGTGGGCTTCAGGTAGTGGCGGTTCAGGTAGCGCTGGAGGTTGAAGTAGGTCAGCACGTCCGCATCCGCAACGCCCAGCAGAGCCTTCAGCTTCGCATCGGGCTTAATGGTGTGCTTGTCCTTCAGGTTCTTCTCCTTCACGTAGGTCGTAATGGCCTTGGTGATGTTGGAGCGGCTCTCCTTGGAGCCAGAGGGGCGGCCGAGGAAAGAGCACAGCTCGTTGGAGAGGGGCGTAGGGAGCTCAAAGATGGAAGGCTTGCGGGGCACAACGGCCTCGCCCTCAACGGGCTTCTTCTGCTTACGCTTACGCTTGTCGGCCTCCTTCTGCAGACGGGCCACACGCTTCTCCAGACGCTTCAGCTCGCCAACGAGGGCGCCAACCGTGTCACGAACCGTGTTGGCCTGGGTCAGCATGGACTTCACGTCATCCTGGACAGAGGACACGTTCGCATCACCACCCTCCACGGGGGTCGCCTCAACGGGCGCTACAGGGGCTACAGGGGCCGCAACTACGGGCGCCGCGGCTACAGGGGCGGCCGCCTTCTTGGAGGAAAGCTTGGCCTTGGTCGCAGGGGACGTGGCCTCCGCAGAAACTACGGGGGTAGCCACAACGGGCGCGGCGGGGGCGGCGGCCGTCTTCTTGGAAACCGTCTTCTTGGAGGCAGGAGCAGAGGCGTTCATTATACTGGTGGCCGTGGAAGTATTCATGGCGGGAATACGCACATTACTTGATGCCATGGAATCAATTTTTGGACCACATTTCATTTTTGCCCGGGCATGATTTTTTTACAGTAACTTCGTCACAGCATGAGCAAACTGGCTAGAGGGGGCTTAAGAGTTTCCTTTTGCCCTATTTTTCCATACTTCCGTCTAATGTGAGAACAGAGATGCCTAGTTCTAGCTCACGCTGCATGAGTATAAAAAACAAGAAAACACCGAATGAACAATGTATATACCTTGCGAAACGGGGCAATTTCTGTTCTAGACATCTCAAAAATTCAATTCTATATACCCCTCCAAGTCCAGTATATAATTTGAGTAGTTATGCAAGAAAAATTCAACGTTTCTGGAGAGCCAAGTATAAAAGGAGTTTAGCAAAAGAAAGAGGGCCTGGTTATTTTATAAGATCTCTTTGTCATAATGAAACGGAATTAGCTTCATTTGAACCACTGGAAAATGTGCCAAATGTGTATTTTTTTACTCTTAGAGAAGGAAAGCTCTTATGGGGATTTGATATACGGACACTTGTTTTCCAATATGAAGAAGGGGGTAAATTGGAAAATCCTTATACAAAGGAAATGTGTCCAGTAGAAGTTCTGGAAAAATTTAAAAGATGTGTTGATAAATTAAAAAAATGGAAGATGCCATTGCATTATGAACATTTAACCAATCTTACACCCAAGCAATCATGGAATTTAAGAGTATTAGATATATGCTTACAACTTGATATGCTAGGCTATAGAATAGCAACACATTGGTTTACAGACCTAAGTATAGACCAACAAAAAAGACTATATTCGACATTATACAATTTATGGAATACTCTTCCCTTGGGAAATAGAAATACAATTGTTCCTGTAAATTCAGAATTGGGAGAATTATTCAAATGGGTTCCTGAAAAAATTCAACTGAAAACGTGTATAGACAGTGTTCGTAGAACGAACTTGAATGTAATTGAGCGTATAATCTCATCTGCTACTCAGCAGTCAGATCGAACGCTTGGTGCGATGTACTGTGTAATATCTTTGACAAATGTTTCTTATAGATGTAGGAATGCGTATCCGTGGTTAGCAGCTTAGATAACTACCCGTGTTACTCTATTATATAATCCTGAATTGATTGTATTTCCATCTGTTATACTCACCGTGGCCGTTGGCGAACGAGTATTTAATAAAGGCGTATCAGCGGATTCTGCTAATAATCCAACTGATACATATCTGTATAAATGTGTAAATGCGTCTGAACCTGTATAAATAAATAAAGGAATTGATGGTACCTTGAATTTATTAATGAGAGTTGTAACAGGCGGAACACCAATTGGTTCTGTATACATTGCCATACCCTTTGTCCATCTGAAATTAGAAATATGACCAGTAAATGCATTGGTTAAAGCAACTGTCTCCCCCGTTCTAATAAATCCGTCATATTTACCGCCTATAGTCATGATAGATTCGTTGCCAGATAAATATGTAGTATATCCTGGGCTACCACTTGCAGGTATATTTTGTGGAATGTTTATATAATTTACTCGCTGACCATTTATATAGAAATATATAATATTACCAAATCTTATTACTGCTACATGATGCCATTTTTCTTGATATAGTTCTCCAACTACAATTGTGCCAACTGTAGATACTTGCACAGATAATTTATAAGTCTTATTACCTGAATTAGCAATGAGGCTTCCAACAAATTTATATGTATCTGCCAGGTTGGTTGCAGCAGGGGCACCAAGAAAAAAGAGTGTTTGAGTTGGATATGATTGATTTACTGCCGATGGTCTAACAAAGAATTCAATGGTGAAATCACTATTTCCAGAATAGACATTATCGATTGACGTCTGTGCAAATGAAGATCCATCGAAATATATAGAAGCAATATTTGTTGGGAATTCATATATAATGTTCTCAATCTGGGGTTCAAATACAGATTGTTTTAGTGCATTATTATTATAAGATAAGCGTATGGTATTACATGTAGACATATTTAATAAGAACATACCGGAAGGCGCGGTAGAATAATCAGGTCCACCACATATAATTGCGCCAGCCTTCTCACTCGCAATTGTTTCTTGTTGAGATAATTTAAGTGAATTCGTATATCCCTGTGTAAATGCGTGATCCATTGGGCATGAACTTATGTCATACATAATAGGGTTTAGTCTTGGATTTCCATTGAAATATGGCGCTGTATTAAACCGAGAAGAACCAGAATACGCAGCACGCTGTTGCTTTTGCATTGTTAAAAAAGAAGCATCCACTGGTTTATTTCTCGCAAGATACATATTAGCAGCCTCTTGTTTTAGCCGTATATACTGGGAATAATCCATCTATAGACCTCTTATATTTTACAAATCAGTTTTTTTATTTTACTCGGGGTTCGCGGCACCAAAAATTGAATGCGTGGCGCACGAGTAATAGGCATACCCGGAAATGAGTGTTCTACCTTCTCAGTTTGACGTTTCTAAGATTAGCTTTGGTGAGGTTAAGACCCTGCAGAGCGGTGCGAGGTCCGTAAATATGAACTACGCGGGAGGTCCGCTTATCCTCCAGCTGTCCAACGTGGATGTGCCTTATGGCCTGAATGCCGACGACAAGTTTGGCCCCGTGAAATATTCCGTAAACCTCTCGCTGAACGGCTACGACACGAACCCTAAGATGAAGGAGATGTTTGACATGCTTGAGGGCGTGGATGGACGTGTGATGGGCGAGTGTATCGAGAAGAACTGGCTGCGTAAGCCTGGCATGACGCAGCAGATTCTCAAGCAGATGAAGCTTTACAAGTCGACTGTGAAGTTCAGCGAGGATGCCAACACCGGTGCGCGTAAGCCTTACCCGCCGACGGTAAAGGCAGCTCTGAGGCAGCGCAACGGCAAGTTCGAGACGACCTTCTACGATACCGACAAGAAGGAGATTAAGGATGTTCCTATTGAGGACCTTATCGTGAAGCGTATGCGTGTGTCTGCGCTAGTGGAGTGCACGAGTGTGTGGATCTCTTCCGTGGGCTGCGGCCTTTCCTGGAAGCTGACCCAGCTGAAGGTGGTGTCTCGCCCTGACAGCATCCGTGGCTACGGCTTCCAGGATGAGGAGGGCGAGGCTGCGCCTGCCCCTTCCTCTTCTAAGGCCGCTGCTGGTGGCAAGTCTTCTTTCGCGGCGGCGTTTGACGATGAGGAGGACGATGAGGAGGAGGGTGGTCAACTGAATGACGATGAGGTTGTATCGGCCCAGGCTCCTCCTGTAGTGGCTGCGCCTGTTGCCGTGCCCAAGAAGGTGATCCAGAAGAAGAAGGTGGTGGCGGGTGCACACTAAACATCTGGCCTTAAAGAAACAATATATAAAGACTTAATGCTAAATACAAAATAGGGGCGGCGGCCCTGGATTAAAACGAGGATGTCCGAGTGGTCTAAGGAGTTGGTCTTAAGAACCAATGGAGAAATCCGCGTGGGTTCAAACCCCACTCCTCGTATCAGCGCTAGTAATTTAGTGGTAGAATTACAGGTTTCCAACCTGTCAACGTGGGTTCGATTCCCGCCTGGCGCATCAGAGTTGTTGGCACTCTTCAAAACCACCCTTTCTCCGATGTAGTCTAACGGTTTAGGATATGGGGTTTTCACCCCCGAGATCCGGGTTCGATTCCCGGCATCGGAACATATGAGTTCGGAGTCACTCTTTCAACAGACCCGCTTGTAAAGGCCTTGTAGTCCAGTGGTAAGGACCCGGGACTTTGAATCCCGTAACCGGAGTTCGAATCTCCGCAGGGCCACGTTTAGTCTCTGTAGCTCAAATGGTAGAGCATCTGCTTTGTATTTCCCTTTAGGAAAATCAAAAACAGCTGAAGGTAATGGGTTCGATACCCATCGGAGACATATAACTTCTTTTTTTATTTGAAAAAGAAGTTATATGCTAGTTTAAAATATTTATACAGGAACATATGCATTCGTAGTAAATCTCCATCCACGACCATCCATGTCACTCTCATACAATATGGTGGTTCCCGCTTGAGGAAATGCAGTAGAATACTGGTTTCCTGCAATCTGAAGGAAGTTGGTTCCATCTGTTATATCCCATGGCGATGACTTTGTTGCATCTATTGCATTTCCATTTGAATCTTGATTGATTGTATTACCACCTGGGTCTTTTGTTGTTCCAGATGGATATGTTACACTTGGATTATTTGAATAACCTGGAGAAGAAGGCGCTGAAATAATACCAACCTCAACCCATTGACGTTTGGTACCAGATTTTTCTTTTATTAGACGTATTTGCATCTTACCTGCCAATGAATATGTAGTATTAATATTTCCAGAAGAATCTACACATGGATCTGTATAATAATTTGAAAATGAGACTATAATTTTTGTTATGCTAAACTTATTCTCAGAAGCAGTATAAGTGGAAGAATATACGCCAGAACATATCCTATCATAGTTACCCATAAGTATCGCAGGGCCTTGATTAGAATTCACGCTAACATCACTTGCTAGATAACTATTTGTAAATAATAATGCGTTGTTAGAATTCCATTGTATACCAGTGCCACTAGAACCGCCGTAATTTACACCGTTAAAAAAGAAGTCCATTTCGCTGATGGGTATTGGAATATTAATATCATCAGTGAGCACTACAGACTGTCTAAGAGGAGAACCCCAGCCATATTCAACTATAGGATTGCCATTATAATCGACATATGATATATTTCCAGAGGCATCAGTTGTTCCAGTAAACAAGAATGTCATTCCACTTGTATCGTCTGATATAGGGCCATTTCCAGATTTATTCTTAATAGGCACATATAATTCCCAGCACTTATCTGCGATACAGCCTTCTTCGACATGTGTCATATATGAATAGTCATTACCGCCTTTTTGACCAAGAATGCGAATAGTCCCTCCAGATGCAAACCATTCCTTCTGAAGTTGTAAGTTTCTAAAGACAGCCGCCGCCCTCTTCCTGTAAGTCAAATCAGAAGCATACATATCTATCATTTAGTTATATTTTCAATCAAATATAACTAAATGATTTGTCGGAGATATTTAACTACCAGCACCACATCCACATTGCGATAGGCCATTGAATTCATAAGGGTTTGCTAAGGCATCTTGTGTGCACTTGCAGCCCCCTTGTTTGCGCATGATAACAACGTAGTTTGACTGGAATGTAGGTTGCTCTCTAAGGGCTGAGCGCCCTAAGTTGACTAGAACGTCATTATTCGACTTCCATGCGAAAAGCGCCTTCTGCTTCTGCTTCAAGGTAATCTGTGATGCGTCGAAATTTGTCAGTGTCATTCTACTATTGTTTACAAATTACATTGTCTAGAACTTGGAAGGGATTTTCCTGCCATATTCGCGGAAGCTGGTAAAGGGGGGCATGGAGTAGGGATTTGAAATCGTCTGTATTGCTGAAAACGCTCAGATGAAGCTTGATTATTCATTATAAGAGACTGGGTTCTTACAGAACAAGGAACAGCAACCTTTGGGTATTTTGCGAAATCTGCCGGGGTTACTTCTTGACAATCACTGGGTTTCTTAATAAGCATAGAGGGTTGCCTAGCAACTGGTGCACTTGATTGAAGAGTTGAATTAGAGCAGTTATCTGAAAAGGCCTGTAACTGTGCACTTGGTATAGAACACATTACAGAATTCTCTATCAAATTATTTGTATGGTTCGATGAAAAATTTCCACCTTGCGACATCTATCTCCTAATAGTAAGAAGATGAAGGCACGTGACAAAATACTTTTTTTTGTCGGTATATTTTCTTTAGTTATACTCCACTGGTGTTTATTCTCAAGACAGTCAATTGATGGGTTTTTTAATGTATCTTCAGATTACGATAGATTAAGGTCGCGTCTTCAGAAAGAACTTGGCCCATACTGTAATTTAGCAAACTTTGTTCGTGGTCAAGTTACTGAAATGCAAAAGGGCCTCGGTGGTTCATCTTCAGATATAAGTCAGATGTATTATGCAGTATATGAATGTACAGACCAATTGGCTTCTGTCCGGCCATCATGTTCTAGACCCAACCGAACCGGAATGAGATATGTCCCTTGCTCTACATTCCTGAATTTACCAGATTGGTCAGGTGATACTACGGCAGTCTACGCATTGAGTAAGATTGGAGATGATTTGCCGGAACGCCTAATTAGGGAGATGGATTGGTTTGATGCCGTAATTAAGAAAGTCAAGGAAGGATTAGCTGCAGGAGCAAATCCACCAAGTATGCCAGATAAGCCGCCACCTGGACCACCTCAACCTATTCCATCCATCGAGCAGATGAATAAATATACGGAGGGATTTTATGGATCATGTTCTCCAGAGGCAAGTGAATTTCTTAGACGTAAGGCTCTTGAAGCTCAAGCATCTTCATGTAAAGCTTTAACAGCTTCATCAGAAATAGCTCGTATTAATGCGCTACTAGATAACCCATCTGTCTTTGCTTCTGTTTCACGGTCAAAGGGAATGATGGCTGAGATGGTAAAACTCCAGTCTGACCTTGAGAAGCTCAAGAATGGAACTTTATATGATTGGCAAGGTGGTAACAGTGGGCCCAAGAAATTATATCCTAAATTCAATGGAGGTGATAGATTACAGTCATTATTATTTTCATTGTCACAAGCCCAATAGTTAACGTCTTCTTGTCTGACGGGATCCTGGGTCTATAAATGTTTTACGTGTTTTATTATATCTACCACTTGATAACTTCTGTCTATCAGCTTGAATTCTAGCAGCCTTTGCTCTAAGCAAACTTGCAAACGTAGTCTGATATCCAGAACATTCAATAGAAAACGCAGGAAATAACTTTGTCGGCCTTGTCTTATAGCGACTCGACAAATCTATATAATGGCGTATCCAACACAAGAGTGACTCTTGTGTCATCAGAAGTGTATCTGGTCTATAGTAAAGTCCAATGAGAAATGTCAATAAAGTATCCAAGGAAGCCATCTTCAGACGCCGACCCTTTGTCAATGGTATGGTTATAGTTGAATGACATGCCTCTTCCTGGACTATGACACAAATGGGAACACCATCTTTTCTGAGAACTATCATTGCCGGAAGTATATCTTGATAACCTAATACGTTTTCCAGGACAGAAGCAGTAAGGTCAGAAAGTGTTTGTGCATCCTTTTCTGCGTCTGGACTTAAGAATACAACTGGCGCTTTTCCTTTTAATAAGAAATTCGCCCTTGTTTGTGTAGATTTTCCTTCTCCAGATGCCTTGTATATGGAATGAATATCTGCGCCCATGAATACACGACCATGTTTAATCATATAACGAATAATCTGTGGGCGTTGTTTTTCAGCTTCTTCAGATATTTGAATATGGGGATATTTGTGTTTACACCGACTTATAGGATGCGCTTCATCTAGTAGTTTAAGGCGTTCAAATACCTTTTCCCAGCGTTCGACTTGACCACGTGGCCTAGAGAGTTCAAGATACATTAACATTCTTAAGAAAATTGGGTCTGTATAATGAATATGATTGACTACAATGGATTTCTTATAGATGATATCATAGAACTCTGGAATCATCTGTGTAATATCAGCAATGGCCACGTAATTTACATAGATTTTGACTGTCCCATCATGAATTCCAATTCGCTTTGAAATTTCAGTATATCCTGCAGCTTTTAATGCCTTAATCAAGCCTTCAATATCATTATGTGAATCGGGCGTAAAAAAATCATAGTCTGGTAAAGATCTAGTCGGATCATAAAACTGTTTGTTATGAGGTAATTGAGCATTAATAGCCTGACCACCATAACAAACCCTTCCTGACTTTGCTAAAAATACTTCCACTATTTCTATTGCCCTTCTGAGTTCAGGATTTTGCGCTGATTCCAGATCAATCCGAAGTTTGGCTTGATCTACAACTTCTTCTAAGCGCTTTTTAACTTTATCGAGAACCATCCTCCTTACTAAATATACATATTATCCACTAATGCTTACTAAACCACCATTGCTATTTGTAGATGGCGGGGGTTTCTTTGGAACAACTGGTTTAGGAATAATAAATCCTGGTATTGCTGAAGCAACAGGAACACGTGGCACATCTTGGAAACCGTCTATGATTAATTTGCGTGACCATCCTGCATATTTCCAGAATGACAGAGGGTCCGGGGCATTTGTTGCATTAGATAAATCAGAGAGGTTTGCTGGTGTGTCTTGAGCTTCCAGTGTTTTACGGTAAACAGGATTACAAGCAAGGCGTAAAACGTCAATCGGAACACATTGAATTCCTAATTTATTTAATAGTGTTGATAATTGTGTTGTAGTAAGTATAGTATCAATTGATGATAAGGCAACTGTAAATGTGTTTGAATTTCCTGTCTTGCAAGTAAGAACAGACGTTTCTGGGACATTAAGAAGTTGGTCTGTTGAACCAACTCTGGCATAAGCTATTTGACCACTGGGAACAGAGCACGATACTGGGCCAAGAGTGGCACTTGCTCCATTCGGGTCTTGATATAGACGTGCATTCACCCAAAAATCTAAATTATCTTTTGGATTAGGAGTTGTCGGTAATAAATTTGTATTGTAATTGCATAGAACAATAAATTTCGTCTGAAAATTGGTTATATCGGTTGTAAATAAGATTTTCTCTGACCTACAATTATGAAAATTACCCTGCTCAGTAGAACCCAAATGGTATGCAGTAATTGGGTTCATTGCTGCTGCGACGGATTTGAAAAATATTTTCTCCTGGGTTTTACCAGATGGAATACGTCTAAAATAAATAACAATAATAACTGGATCGTAGTTATGAACAAAGGCTTTTTTTGCTAGTTCAGACATTGCATCTTTGATTGAACCCGTATGTAAGGAACGCATAACACCAGAATCATCCCTGTGTATTAGGCATGGTTCGCATGGCCTTTCATCAAGATAGTCTATATCAAATATAAAACATCTTACGCCACGGTCTAGAGCAAGATGAATACCAACTGGCATATCAAATACACCATTCAATGCTAATGTATCACCACCTAGATATCCTGCCAAACGAACAGATAATGGCCTCCAGTTTACCAAAGCCCTTCTATCATCCGTTATCTGAGAATATACTCCTTGTTTAGCTTTGAGTTTAGAAGAAACTGAATCATGAATTGGTTTTAAATCAGCTATGCTAGTTTGCAGTTGTTGCCTTCGAATTGTCAATAAGTTATTAATAGAATCTATTTGAGAGCGATACAAGCCATATTTATTTTTATACCATGTACCCATTGTAAAATAAATAATAGACATAGCTATTAAAAAAGCTAGAAACATGTAATCCATGAGACCTATACTAATCTACATGATGTTTTATCACGGCAATTTAATCCATTCACTCTTTCGTAAGATGAGACAACCGGGAATCTTCTTTGCCTTATCTGTCTTACCAGAACTATATATTTGAGGGTCTTCCTTGTCAGAAATAAATACTGCCTTCGTATCAGATTTCACGGTATCAGATATCTTGTATCCTTTCTTTTCAAGCTGGGCTTCCAGTTCTGCATCTCTGAACCCCGTAAATACAACGGACCCCTTTGTAGTTATAGAAGTTTGGACTTGCTTCGAAGGAACTGGATAAGGAATGAATGACCATTGTTCCATACGGAATTTCTCATATTCTGCCCATATTTGCTGGAATTCTTTTAAAGAATCAGAGGACCAACCCTTTGGAGCAGTTAATCCAGGTTTTGACCACTTTGTGAAATTTGGCTCGTGAGAAACTAGTGTCTCGAGACGCGTTGAACCAATTCCATCTGGCCTTATAGGACTTGCTACAAACAAGTCAATCTCAGATGCATTTGACCAGCCATCTTTCTGAACCAGCTTGAATAAGTTAGAACCCTTTACAGGACCAAGCAATTTCTTAAGTTCATCTTCAGATGCCTTCCTTAACAATGGGATTGTGATATAACCTGCATCTACAACTGACTTCATGACAGCCGGACCGATATTAGGCCAATTCAAGTGTTTCGCCATTTTCATGTATTGAGATATGAGTGTAGATGAATCTGCCTTCTTCTGAACAATGTTGACAGCCGTATCAGATGGGCCATCCCACTCCCACGTTCCCTCTAGAGGATATGAAACAGTAGCAGGAACTTCTACTGTCTCAATCAAGGGAATAACATCTCCACCCTTTCTAATAATTACTTTTGCCCCAGGACCAATCTTCCAATCTACAATACGCCTCGCATTCACTCCTGTAACAAAGTTAATTGTGGAGCCTCCAAGATGAACTGGTTCAATCTGAACCCTGGGAATGAGTTTACCAGTAGCAGATGCATTCCATTCGACTGTTACGACAGTAGTGAGCTTTGTTTCTCCATTGGGTGGCTTCCACGCAACGGCATCCTTCGGATTTCCTTTTAGAACTCTTGGAATGATTGGTTTATTTGTTTTGATTACTAGGCCATCCAAGTCATAATCTGAATCTGTTCTACGGGCAGCTAATGTGACACTTAATGTATCTGCAGGAGATAACATATTCTGAAAGACAGACCATGGTGTCCATATTTTCCAGTTATCTAACCACGCCATCTGTTGTTGGACACTCAGTTCAGGAGCCATTCCAATGATTTCATATCCTACAAAACGAACCTTCTTTACTTCTACTGGATTTGGCACCTTTTGATGAAAGATGCCATTTATAATGGAACGCCCTAACTTTCCCTGAGGCACAAGCTTGCGTGGCATAATAAGTTCTCCGCGAACCCATGTGTCTTCTGGGATTTCTTTCGATAACGTGCTGGGACTAAGCGACAGATAAGGAAGCCATGCAGATACATCTACTCCCATGTTATCGTCGCCAGACAAGTAAAGTGACTTTGCCATGGGGTTCCACAGCCCTGAGATGCCATCTAACTTTTCTGAGACAACATAAGAGCCCTTATTTTTATTAGACCATTTTGCGAGTTCCTCAGATGTTTTCGCCTTATCCAGGGACCCCAAGTAGAATGGCATTCTTATAACCTTGCCATTCTCAAGAGAAGGGGCTGCACGAACTTTCTTCAGAAGAGGGTGATTTGGCTGCTTCTTAGATAACTCTTCTAACCCAGCGTCATACTCGTCGTCCGTCATAAGCAAGGGCTGTCCGTTGCGATATGCCTCGTTTGCCTTTGTAAGTCTTAAGATTAGGGCGTCCATATATACGATATAGTGTGTAGCGATTAAAGTAGGTTTAAGGCCTTTCAATTTTTCTTAAGCTAGAATAGATGATTGTGTTCTTAGGTGATTCTATAACAGAATGGTGGGACAAGGAACTTTATAAAATTTACTTTGGAGAATATGAGCCTTATAACTTAGGAGTTTCAGGTCACACTACAAAAGATACATTGAAACACATAGAAAAACATTTGTCAAGATATTCTAGGGCTTCTACTGTAATTATACAGACTGGAACAAATGATGCAGATAATAATATGACCACTGCGGAAACATTTGAAAATATACAACAAATATGTACAAATGTTTTTAAATTTAACGCAGTAGCCAGAATATTACTAGTTGGCCCACTTCCTAGAGGTGAAAGCCCACACGACAAACATAGAATGTACAACAAAGAAGTAAATAAACTACTCAGGGCTTCTAAAAAAGACCCAAGGATTACTTATTTGGATATTGGACATATGTTTCTAGAAGGGGATACTACTATATCATGTTATGTTATGTATGACTTCCTTCATTTAACAAAACGGGGATACAATATTCTATCTGGAGAAATAGCAGACCACTTAATGTCTTCGTTTAGCGGAGACTCTGCGCTTGCGTCTGTAGAGCTTCCTCGTCTTTCTTAATCTACCCCCTTTAGTAGGTCTAGTAAAAGCATTCACTAAGGATCGCCTTGGGGTCTGAGGTTTTGAACGAATGGATTGCATTTGTGGAGGAAGTGGCAATCCTAGATTATTTGCGTTTACTTTAGCATTAGAACGATTTCTACCTACTGTTCGAGCTTTTGCAGGTAGAGCTAAAACAGGTGGTGCTAGAGTACCTTTGGATGGTGCTTGTGAAAGTGGAGCAGTAGGTATACCCAGGAGTTTCTTTTCACCAGAATTCCTTGAAGGCGCCACTAAAGATGGGTTTTGCTGAGGTGGTGGTGGTTCCGGTAAAGTCGCTGCCTCTCCATCTAAATTAGCTAGTGCTCTCAAAATGGGGCTATAATTAGTTGTATCTTTTGTATATTTAGTATAAGGTGGTTTAATTTGTATATAGTTTTCTCTAAAATCTCCTACTTCTTTGTAAGTCTGCATAATCAGATGATTTGGATGATCATCAAAAAAGAATAAATCATCCATAGTAGCAGAACCAAACTTTAAGTCAAACGGCTCTAACATTTTATTAATATCTTCTAGCCTTTTTGGTGGATTACCACTCAGGGTTTTAGGCCTAGCAATGTGTTCTCTGGTCATAATAGCATCAAAAAAATAGTCTCCTTCTTCAAATCCGTCTTCTACTGCCTTTTTTCCATAAGAACCAACCGACCCAGTGAATTCTTTAAGAATATCGTCGACTAATTTAACAAATTCCATGGATGAATTATTTGTCAAAAGACAAATAGCAGTAACTTTGCCGGATGGTCTGAGTTTAGACGCACGAATTAAGAGATTCACAATGTTCATGTTGAGACTTTCCTTAATCATTCTTCTTTTCTCCCCTGGCCTTAAGGAGTTGTCGAAGAATTTGGGATTAGTTGAATCTACAATTGTCTGATCCAAATCAAATACAAGAACAATTCCCATCTAATATTATCTCTGGATAAACGCCATTACCATCTCATCCATTAGACGCATTTGGTCTTCCATTGTTGTAGGTTTATCAGATGGCTTTAGTTGTTTTTTATATCCTCCTACAATATCCTTGGGTGCAACAGATTGAACTGGGGGTTTTTGTAAGACTTCTAAGAAAAATCGAACAGATTGTTGAACTGCTCTTGACATGATAACTGGATCTTTTATAAGGGGTTGTGCCGCCGGGATTTTCCACCTTGGAACTTCAGATATAATTTGTATCATTAAGGCCAGACATTCTTGTTTTTGCCTAGAAGTAGTCCTTTGTTGCTTTCCTTTCCATATATCCAGCAGACACTGGAATTCTTCGTGCATTCTAACGAGGCCACGTCTAGCGAGGTCCTTGTAGGCTTCGGCGAAAACTGCTGCGATATAATAACCAACTTCGGCCTTATCCGCTTTCACAGAACCAGAACCGCTGCGCATAGATGTTGTTAAAGTGTAACCAGCCCCCTGGCTACGCACTCGCTTATCTTCATCTAAAATCCATTTTAGCCAAAAGAGAGCTTTCTCTATATTTACCTCTTCACATGCTTGTAGTATATAGTTTCCAACTAAGCGCAAGATTGGCTGGTCATTCTGAGCACTCCAGACTTTTACAACTGCAGCGGATTCCTTTGGTGCGGGAACTGTATGTATCCACGTGGGACCATGGGTTTCCTCTGGCACTTTTGGCCATGTAAGTTTCCCCTTTCTAGGCAATGTCTGAACGATAATTGCAACTTCTGCGATTACATGCTGGAATTCTGGATTTCTGTATAACGCTTCCAAATCAAGAGACTTTGTAACAGCATCATCTAAGACCCCTGTTTTTTTCATTAAGAATACAAAAATCCGGAGACTTGTTAAATGAACATTTTGAAATACAGATGACCATATAAGACGTATCCAAATTTCATATCCTCCACTACATACAAGGTCTGCACTGTAATGTAAAGCCTTACCTGTTGCTGTAGGTCCAGCTTGAGATAAAACTTCTTGCAAATTTTTTACACAATCTCGCGCATCGTAGCCAAAACGAGTTTTCACAACTGGTCGCTCGAGTTTTTTCTTTTCAGATTGTTTTTTTACCATCTGAACAGAATTTTGTGGTTTCAATACGACAATCTTATCCATCTTTATAGGTGGCGGAGAATATGGATTTCTGAAGTTGGCGTCCATGTCATCGGAAGTTTTTCTACTGCGATTTCTTCGAAGGCATTCAATTCTTCATTGGGTCCCCTTGAGCAGAAAACTATGCTACCCTTAGGCATTTCTATATTTAATTTTCTGAACAACGCGTCTTGCGTCTGAGTATCAAAGCACATGTTGCTCAAGAAAACTAAACGAGCATCTTTATATTTGAAAGATGGGTTCAAAAAAGAAGCTTCAAATAATTTTACCTTGGAACCAGCAATGGGTATAGAATCACGAAGCTTCTGAAGAGCGTGTTTTGCTAAAGAAATACGTTCGGGCAAGACTTCTATGCCTACAGCGTAGTCAAAGAGCCCAGACATTGCCATGTAAAGAACAGCACGTGCACGACCACAGCCCAAATCATAGAAGCGGCCGGAAGATAGAGGCCATTCCTGTTTTTGAACATATTCTAACATCCGTGCTAGAGTAGGCCATTCAACTTCACCGTATGTCAAATTATGTTGGCCTGCTGCATTTGTCTTAGGTAAGTCATTGTATATAGGTCCTAGAATAGCAGTAATTGCATCTGAGTTTATTTTGACAGAGGCAGAAGATAGAGTTAAACGACGGCGCATAGTTCCTTTGGATCTTAGGCGGCGACGTGTTGTTGAGGTTTCCATATCTACTTTCAAATTATGCGAAAGTCTATATTTTTTTACGCATTTCGTATTTATTTGCGGTCCTTACGGTCCTTGCGATCCTTACGAGAACGATTGCGGTCCTTACGGTCCTTACGAGAACGATTGCGGTCCTTACGGTCCTTACGAGAACGGTTGCGGTCCTTACGGTCCTTGCGAGAACGGTTCTTGCGGCTTCCTCCAGACTTCTTAGCACAAGGGCAGTTCATATATTATATATCTATATATATTTCGACCCAAGGACCTTTTTGCCACGTAATTTTCTAGAGGTTCTCGGGATAAGTCCCTTAGCCTTTAATGACGCAGTTGCAGTAAATCCAATTGAGTTACCTTTCTTCAATCGCCGCAATAAGTTTCTATTCTTCCTCGTCGCCTTGTAACCGCCTTCCATCTAAATGATATAGAGACTAAATATACTAGATGGACATTAAGAAACAATTATATTCAGTATTCCTTAAAAATCCTGCGAACCTATTTGATGAATTTATCAAAGAATGTCAAAGCTGGTATTGTAAACCTGCTCATAGCCTTGCGGAACTACGCTCACGCGAAAACAAAAAGGTCAGAGGAGATATATTTGAAAACTTTTGTGCTATTTATTTAAAAGAGGTAAAGGGGTATGAAGAGGTCTGGCTTCTAGAAGATCTTCCAGATGACCTTTTGACCAGTTTAGATTTGAAGCGCAGAGATATGGGTATAGATATTATAGTGAGGCATTCAGGAGAATGGTATGCCGTTCAATGTAAATACAAGACACCAAATCAAGGAAAAAAGTCTTATATTACCTGGTCAGCCTTATCTACATTCTATGCAATGTGTCTGAGAACTGGACCATGGGCCAAGTACATTGTCATGACCAATTGCGACTATACAAGGCATCAGGGCCCTAAGGGCCCTAAGGACTTGTCGATTTGTTTAGGAACATTTCGTGTGATTACAAGAGGGGATTGGCTCAAAATGTGTAATGTTGAAGGGCAGCAATTAAATACGCCATCTGAAAATGAAGTTTTAAGACAAAAACCTACATCTGAACTTACTCAGGAGGAAATACGGGCTCTACGCCTGGCTTACTACACTCGAACCGGAGCATTGTGTATTCAAAATACCGAAACCCCTCAAACGACTCCTTCATCCTAAATTCATGCAACTTATATTTACCTAAAAATTTCACTCTCTTGTCTTTATCCATATTGTAAATAGGAATTAGGTAAGGGCTAATTGAGGCGGCTTTTAAAATATCAGACTGTCTATAATACATCTGATTTCCAGAGGGATGTCCTGGAGACTTCATTAGCCCCTTCCCTAAAACTTTTACAATCTTACCATTTCGCTCTATTTTTTCTAATGAAGCGTGATGGTCTTTTACAAGAAAGTACATGGCTTTACATATGTAAAATATTTTAAATAGCTTATTCGTCGTCCCCTTCTTCCTGAATTGCCTTAACTAAACCTTTGACTGCATTGGACCACGTATATCCTGAAACAGTTTCCTTTGCCTTTTGACCATGTGTCTTACGTTTTTCTGAGTCATTTAAGTACTCTTCAATTGCCATACAAACATCATGGGGATTACATACATGTGCCTCTCCTCCTACTGCACTATAAACAGATGGTAAATAATAACTATGAGCAGGTTTTACAAGCATAGTGTTGCTTGACGAACAATACTCCTTGTAACCACCTATATCTGGCACCACCTGAGGAATTCCTACACCCATCTGCTCAAATGTGCAGAGGCCCCATCCTTCGCCATCTGCAGTAGAAATTCCAACATCTGCTATATTATACAAAATATTGATATCTTCATCCTTGAATGCCATATCTTGAGAAGAAATCATCAGACGACTTCCGAATTGCTCAATAGAAAGGCTCTTTTTCTTGAGTTCTCGCACAAAAATGTCAAATAGCCACCAACCACCCTTTTCTCCCTTATCACAGATACATAAAAGGACAATTGGTTTTGTAGGGTATTTTGCCAGCAATTCAACAAAGGCCATTAACATAATGTCGTAACGTTTTCTAGGCTGATTTCTGTTCAAGCTCATTATAATGAAGACATCCTCGGGTAATTTTAGAGATTTTCTTGCCAAATCCTTGGGTACAGTAAAAAAGGTTTTAGGGTCAAATCCATGACCAAGAATTGATATGGGGCGAGTGACACCCTGTTCCTTGAGTTGCTTCTTCCAATAATTTGTAAATGTAAATACCCTATCAGTGTCACGGTTCAATAAATCTATCATAGCCTGGTGCTGACAGTCATAGACTTGGTCACAGTAGACCCAAACCTTGAATGGCCTCGGTATCAAACCCGTCTTACGAATTTCCTCGAGAAATTTAGAAACCACCGCCATATCATTATAAATCATTACAACATGTGGATTTTTCTTTTTTATCTGCTCTACCAACGCCTGAAATCCAAAACCCTGTTGTAGGGGGTTCTCCAAGGAGGCCGCATCAATTACATCTACATTAGATGGATATGGCCTGAAATCTGGTGCAGGGCTGGGATGTTTCTGAAATCCAAAATGTATGAGATCTAAATTAGGGACCTTAGACAATTCCTGTAGAATTCCGTAAGAAACTTTAGAGTAACCAGTATATTGCTGAACATGTGTACTTACAAGCATAAAACGTATATTTTTCTTTGAAAAAGATGGCTTCACAGTTTCCATTTTGCTACTAGTAGAATTAGTAGTAACTTGTCCAGATATAATTTCGTTAATTGGCTTCAGATAAGAAGGTAATGAAGCATCCATGCTGTCTGAAGATACGAAAGGAAAGTTTAAACCGGTGTTTTCATTCTAAATGAGTTATTTCAAATATAAGAGAGTAATCTCTCCTATTTATATCTAAAGGTCGGTTGAATTCATCGCGTAAACTAACTTCTAGAGTAGTCATCCGCGCAATGGGTGCAGGACTTGATTCAAATATGGAATGGTCTATATCTTTATCTAAGAAAACATAATCTTTCTCACCAGGGATTAAATAGAAAACATGGAAACAATCTTGCTTTCCTGCGCCGACTTCCATCAAAGATAAATTGCGGCCATCCGATTCTAAATGTAAATATACACGGTTCAAAAAGTTATTTATATCCATGGGTAAAACAGACCGTAGTAAACCATTTCCATCTGATGTATAATCTTGTAAACCAAATCCTAAAAGTCTTGAAGGAGTATTCATAGAGACAATAGAAACTAAATTCAAGTCTATCTGGTCTTTAGCTAATCCAGTAGAAAACAAGAGCTTATAAGAAATTACATTCGTGCTTTGAATTTGCATCCTCTTAGTTATTGGATTTTGAGTAACGGTATATGTATTACGTTTATTAGGAATAGCGTTCAATTGTGTCTGTAGTTCTATAAGAAGAGTTGAATCTGTATATAAGCCAGGTGTTAATGTAATTATATAAGGATTTCCACCTTCTTTAAAGGTAAATGTATTCCAACCCAGATTTATGTTAAAAAAGAAGCCAGGGATACAACCACTTACAAGTTCTATGCTTAAAACATTTGTAAGAGGTCTTCTTAATTTAAATCGAAATGCGTTCGAATCTGGTTCTCTTATAATATTGCGATCTCTGGAATTCACTACAATTTTAGTGCGTCGGAGTGCCTTTTTGATTTTTGTTTGGTCTTTCATCAAAACATGTTGACCCGAACTTGTAGGAACGTTTGGGTCAGCATTATTTTCTAATGCTATAAACTCTGCCATCTATTTTCTGTGTATTTTAAATAAGGGTATATTTTACGAGTATATTTATGGTATAGGAGCATCGCTTAATAATCCGTAAACTGCTGCGGCTATTCTATTTATCGCCTGGAAAATTGTAGTCGGAGCAGGAGAAGCCCAGTGAGAAGAAGTAGCTGGTGTATACGCAATATTACCTCCTTCTGCAATCAATGTCCATTTGCTTGTATCTGAAGGATTTTCATAATCGCCTGTATAGGCGATACAATAATAGGTAGAACCAAGGTATGTTACTATATCACCCACGGTATACAGGGCATAATTTGGGTTCCACACACCTATAAAATTCCATTGTGGATTTGCTCCTGTTGCTCCAGTATACCCTTGTGTACCAGTATCACCCTGTGGCCCAGTATCACCCTGTGGACCAGTATCACCCTGTGGACCAGTATGACCAGTATCACCCTTGGATGCAATCAAGGTCCACTTCCATGGACTGGTCACTGGATTGTCATTTACACCCGTATATGCAATACAGTAATAGACAGAGCCCTGATAAGTTACTATATCTCCAAGTATATTGCTATTGAAGCCCGGATCAAATGCCCCTTTGAAACTCCATTTGGCCGACTCCAATATCATTTTCCACTTAGTTGTATTTGTGGGGATACTATCGCTGCCAGTATCTTGAATACAGTAATACGTAGAACCAACATATGTTACTATATCACCAACTACATGTAATGGATATTCTGGTGTCCATTCACCTTTGAAATTCCATTTTGCATCTGCTCCTGTTGCGCCAGTATAACCCTGTGGACCAGTATCACCCTGTGGACCAGTATCACCCTGTGGACCAGTATCACCCTGTGGACCAGTATCACCCTGTGGACCAGTATCACCCTGTGGACCAGTATACCCTTGTCCAGTTGCCCCAGTATCACCCTTCGATGCAATCAATGTCCATTTGCTTGTATCTGAAGGATTTTCATAATCGCCTGTATAGGCGATACAATAATAGGTAGAACCATGGTGTGTTACTATATCACCCACGGTATACAGGGCATAATTTGGGTTCCACACACCTATAAAATTCCATTGTGGATTTGCTCCTGTTGCTCCAGTAGCACCTTGAGTTCCAGCACCTCCTCCACCACTCAATGTAGCCCATTCAGTCGCATAATCATCTCCAGTTGTCTTCACTAATACTTGACCCTGCGCACCTCCAGCAGGAACCCCTTGTCCTGCTTGTCCCGCAGTACCAGGATCACCTTGTGATCCAGCAGGACCAGTATCACCAGTAGCACCTTGTGATCCAGCACCACCACCTCCACCACTCAATGTAGCCCACTCAGTAGCATAATTATCTCCAGTTGTCTTCACTAATACTTGACCCTGCGCACCTCCAGAAGGAACGCCCTGTCCAGCTGCGCCAGTAGCTCCAGTGGCGCCACGTGGAATAAATATTACCCACCAACCAATTGCAAAATCAGCATTAGGAGCAAGGCCACTCCCTGGATTTGGTGAAACATATAGATATATATTATTATCAGCTGTTCCTCCATACCCATAGGTTGTACTTGTAACTTCAGCAGGGTCATTATTCAAAACAACATCATTTAGTTTATAAACAGTTTCTTTATTATAAGACCCTAGAAAAGTAAATCCACTTCCAGCTGCACCAGTATCACCAGTAGCACCAGCATCACCTGGTGGCCCAGTATCACCTGGTGGGCCAGCATCACCTGGTGGGCCAGCATCACCT
>Ga0209358_10000944_pt1 | contig 24329 bp, 44 predicted proteins | sample LauGreFa1BDMLBSN_2_FD_187574 | JGI IMG/M metagenome (GOLD analysis project Ga0209358, IMG submission 187574) | Freshwater lake microbial communities from Lake Michigan, USA - Fa13.BD.MLB.SN (SPAdes) (version 2) | ecosystem: Environmental > Aquatic > Freshwater > Lake | place: Lake Michigan, USA...
GTTGTTTTCATAACTACTTTTCTGGCGGTATCGCATCGTTGCCGATGACAGGTGTTGATGACGGTGCTACAAACTCGTTTCCACCATCATAAGGTTCACGATTTTCTATCTCTCGTGCCTCGTTCGGTGTCAATGTACCAGACAAGATTTGAGTTTGTTGTGCTTTAACACGGGTCATCAGATCGGCTCGCAAAAACTCTGACGCATTAAAACGAACCTGTTGTGTTAATGGCAGCATTTCGCTGAACGCTGTTTCTAATCTGCGAACCCAACCAAGAAGCGTGTATTGATAAAACGCCGAACCGACTGCTTCAAGGTTTTGATATGTCTGACTGTCGCCACCTGTGCCAATAATCAAATGAAGCGGTATGCGATACACACGGGCGATATCTCGAACGATTGATTCTTTGTGTTCTAACATTTGCATATCGGCTGCACTAGTTGTTATTGGTCGCCACTTTAAACCGCCTTGAAGCACGGCGGGCTTGCGATGTTTGTAGTGTGCTTCTTCCCACGAGTCACGAATCTGTCGTGCCTGATCAGGTGTTAGCGCACCATCTGTTTCAAGAACCGATGACGGTGTTGCGCCTTCGCCGTAGAACTGTGCCAAGAATCTGTCCATCGCTAAACCCATACCGATAGTGTTTCGCATTGTTTCAATCGGTGAAACGCCTCGCACCTGATTAGGCAAGATCAGCCAGTGAATAGCACGAATGTCTTTGCTTGTGTATTGAACTTTGCCAAGATCATACATTGTGTCCGTGTCTGCGTAAACAATTTTTTTGATTGCGTGTGGGTGAATGTTTCGCATCTCTACAGGCAAACCGTTCGCACCTTTCGGCGCATAGATATAAGCGTTGCCATGCAAAGCAAGTGTCGCCATAGTTTGATGAACGAACTCAAACATATTCTGTCTATCGTTCGGGCGTTGCAGAACTGAAGGCGTTGGCAGTTTCTCTATGCGACCCCCACGAGTGCGAGTAAGTTCAAGAGGCATCGCAGCAATCGAATCGGCAAGAATAGTTACAGCAGACAGCACCGCACTATGAGCGAACGCAGTAAGTTCGGTGACGATCTCGCCTGTGTAGTTTGGATAATATGGGCGAGCAGTTATTTGATACGGGTCGATAGAAGTTGGCAAGGCTCGCTGTTCGGACCTGCGAAACAAACTCATACTGCTAGACCTCCAGCAACAATCAAAAGAACTCCAGCAACAATAACACTAATCGGCACACTAAACGCTGAGATACCTAACACGATTAAAACACCGCCAACAATTTCCATCGCTGTCGTTACTGTTTCTTTGTTTATCATTTCCAAATATCCAATACTGCTGGTTCGATTACTGTTGTTGCTCTAGTTGTCGCACGATCTAATGCCATAACCATAGCAATACAAGCGTCAATCTTTCTTTTGCTCTTGCCTTTGCTTAATCGCCAACCTGTATCAGTCATTCGTTGCGCTGCTGAGAGAACTTGATCTGTAAAAGTCGGTGAGCCATCGTGCGCCACTTTCTTGTTTACGATCATCTCGTAGGCGTTACCGCAGGCTGGAATCATTCGTGCTGCTGATTGCCCGAACTCCACCATTGGTAGCCCGTCATCGCTTAACGCTTCTGCGCTTCGCATAAAATATGCTGGGTCAAAGGCGAACTCTTGCACCTGATAAGTGCGATGCAATTCCCGTAGGTGTGCTTCAACATCTGCAACATCTACGCCTTCGAGAGATGGCTGCCAAATCTTTGATCGAACAACAGTCTGGTCGTCTTGAGGCTGAGCGATAACGACACCGATGCTGTCGTGCTTCAATGCCATATCAATCCCCACCCACACAGGCAACTCTGAATCTAACTGGCGATCTGACACGCATTGTTCCCACGCACCGACAGGCAGCCACGATTCTTGAGAGCGAACCCACTGATTCAAACGCCAACGCCTCATACCCATTTCACTCGTTTGTTTTACCGCTACAGCGAGGTCATCGGGGTCGAGAAGTTTCTCTGCAAGGTTTGGATTAGCGACACGCCATGCCTGACGGTCATCAATTCGGCAATCTTCAGGTGCTTCCCACCACCAAAAACCAAAAGAATCATCGCTAATTTCGCCCGAAGCAACCTGTTTTCCATACTGATAGAGCCTGCCTGCGAGCGAATCTAGGTCATATCCAGCCGTTGTGATGCTGATTGTTAATGGTTCTATTCGTGCGCCCGAACCTAAAGTCATTTGATCATAGAGATCGTGGCTTGCCTGACCCCATAATTCGTCAAATAACACTAGCGAAGGATTTAATCCAGCTTGACCTTTAAAGTCTGATGAGAGAACACGGAACACAGAACCAAAGCGAGGCATCTCAATAGCGTCACGATAAATCTTGGACTCGGCATTAAGCATCGGACTATTAACGATCTGTTGCTTGGCTTCGTTGAAAATAATTCGTGCTTGCTGCCTATCGTTCGCTACTGCATACACCTCTGAGCCTGCTTCGCCAGCGATCATTCCATAAACACCTACAGCCGACAGCATCAAACTCTTGCCTTGCTTTCGAGGCAAACCAATAAGCGCACGGCGATAACGCAAACGCCCCGTAGCATCGTCACGCTCATAGAGTGAGCGCAATAACCATTTTTGCCAAGTGGTAAACCTCAGAGGTTCGCCTGCTCGAAAACCTTTCAAAACATTAAAATAGTTTTGAGCGAAGTTAATTATTTCATCGCCATCAGTAGAACGATTTTTGCGCTGCGTATAAAATGCTGGCTTCCATTTATCGGCTGGCTGAACGCTTTTTGGCAATACGCTTGTTGAGGTCGTTAAAGTCGTGTTTGGTGTTTTCATCTGCCGTTAATAATCCTCTCTCAGATGGACTGAATCCTAACTGACCTAACAGTGTAATGATCTGCCGATCTACCTCACGCAAAGCACGGCGTTCTCGCCAAAGACTTTGATCGTTTTGTAATATCAGTTTCAAAATAATTCGTTCTTGCATAGCCTCGCAAACCATCAAAACTAATTCTGTATCCATATTTTGTTTCAGCCAACCAGCCCCTGACGACCAAATCTGATTCCACAATCTCAAACCATATTCTTCCTCGAGTTTTCGATGAGGTTCTGGAATATGAGTATTGGGAAGTGAAGTTATTTCAGCCATAGCGACCACCTGCGATAATTTTCTACCACCTGGATTTCCGATACGGCGTTTGCGTTCAACAGGTTTCCTGTTATGTCCTCCGCTACCTTTGCCACCCATAAAGTTTTAAGCCTCGTATCTAATCGGATACAAAGTATGCCACAAACTAAGCTGCAAGCGTTTTAACTCTGCGAACTTCCTTGATATGTTTGCACTCAACTTTACGAAAAGTGTTATGCGGACACGAACAAGACCACTGCGAACCAGTAACAGAAACCGTATAGAAGCCATCGCCCGAACTAGAAGCAACCTCAAAAATCTGATCGGGTAAAACTTTCACGAACTTCTGTCGGTCAGCAGGTTCAATCCAATCCATGCCTAGCACATCAGAAACGCCACGCTCAGAACCATCATCAATCTGAACTTTGCCATCAAATAAACCAAACTGCGATAACTTTAAACCCTGTGCCTTTGCCTTCTGACGCATAATCACATTCAACTCTTTACTGCCCGTGATATACCAAAGAAATGCTCCCCATTGGCAAGGCGTAGCGCACCAAATATCCACGCCGAAAGGTTGACCGCCTAAATCAAAAACACCGTGAGCAGCCTGCTCGCCTAAACGCTCAAAGAACAACCAGTCAGGCAACAAAACATCGCTCAAAGAATCTGCTTGAACCACAATGTCAAGATCGCCCACCTGATCGGCTCGCCTTCGAAACGAACCACCGACTTCACAAATCAAGTTTTGTGCTTTGAACCCAGCTAGCAAATCTTTAGCAACAGGTTCAATTTTTTCAAAACCTATGCGAACTTTCATCACAATCCTCCTTTGTAATAAAGACAATTCTACTTCGCAAGACCAGATAGAATTAAAAATATGACGCACCGAAAAAGTAGTTTTGCCGCCGAATTATACGGCAGGGGGGCACAGGGGTAGTAGGGCAAGCCCTGTAAAAAAAATCGCTTTTGTTTTTGCGTGTTCAGTTCGAGGTGATCGGTTTGTTTTGTCGGCGTGAGTTGCAAGATCGGTGGGCTGCTGCGAGAGGTGAGTTTGGGTCTGCTGGTATTAGGTGGTCTGCTGTAAATGGGTCGTTAAGTTTTTTGCCTTGTCCACATATCCAGCAGGCGATAGCAGTGTCTCTGATCTGTTTGGCTCGCCTTCGATAGTCGCCTTTGTAGTGGGGTCTGTTTGGTTTAGGGTGTTGTTGGTGCCAGAGGGTTTGACAGCGTGTGCAGCGTGTGGCGTTGCTTGTTAAGATTCGACAGTTCAAACAGGGTTTTTTAATCATTTTTTGCAACAGGTTTTGATAATCGTTGGTGTGTAATTCTTTTTAATCGCAGGTTGGTTATTCCTCCAGCTTTTAAATAGGTGGAGGCGAGTTCAGAATGTCGATATGCGATGCGTTTTAATTGTTGTGTGTGATCTTTTTGTCGTTCAGCGATTCCTCTTGTTTTAAGTTCTGCGTCAATTCCACCGCTAGCAAAATAGTCTGTTTTAGCAGTTATATAATTGAGCCGAACGACGCTGCCGTGGTGTTTAAAACTTTGTAGGGTTGTCTCATAATCGTTACCTGATGATGAAAGTAAACGGTTGGGTGTGGTTATGGCGATGTCTTGTGCGTAGGTGCCCCAACAGCAGCCAATAATGTAACGCAAACCAACAACGATTTCATCGCTCATGTAAAATGCGTTTCGCACTGGGTAGATTCCCCACATTCGGCTTTTTGTTTTTTCGCAAATATCAAAACCGACTGCAACCAAATTATCTAAGTTGCCGTCATATTCGCTAAGTTGATCGCCCTGTTTTTGTTCAAGCGCAGCAATGTCGTCATCAAGTATTAACAACGGCGTGTTGGGTGCATATGTCATATGTGCTGCTTTTATTGATTGGAAATGACCCAGTGTTGTAATTTTCAATTTAATTGTGTGTGGAACGAATTGTTTGTAAATTTGATATTGTTCTTCGTTCGCAACGAACACTGTAATTCGAGAGTGGTCGGCGTGGTAACGATCTAAAGTTTTAAGGGTCAAATCACGCAGACGCTCAGGTCTGGCATAAGACATAATAGCAATTTGATAATCCATTTTGTGATCTATTGTGAAGCCTTAATCGCTGCCCTGTTGGTTTCTTGTTCTCGACAACCGCATTGTTTTATTTTGTTTTTGGCATACCAAACTATTGTAAATCTGTAAGCATCTTTTTTCTTGGGCGTCAATGGGGTAACGCCGTGCCATAGTTCTTGACCATTGAAGATAAGAATTGAGTTGTTTGGCACTCCGAGAACCAAATCATATTCTGGTAAGTGTAAGTGTCCACCTTCTAGATTTTTTCTAAGCGACAGCATCATTGACCACGAACCTGTGAAGTTTCCAGAATCTTTGTGATAAGGCAAAGCAGACCAGTTGTTAATGATTCCCGAAGTAAAAGGGGTTTCGCCAAGTAGCCAATCTGGGTGCGCTTGGCTTGTAACTATTTGTTTGTGTGATTCGGCTCGGTGCGGGTCAATACTTGCGAACAGCTCGTAACTGTGTTTTGCGATTTCTGATAAAAGTTTATTGAGCGTGGGTTGTTCTTCGTTTAGTTTCGCCGTTGAGCAGCCGTAACGTTTACGCAATTTTTCTGGTGCGAGTGTTCCGAATACTCTGTTCGAAGCGATGATGCCCGACAAGCGTGATACTCCTCCGTTATCCCATTTGATCGAATGTCGCAAAATCTTTTCAACTTCTTTGCTTAACGGTTTTTTGTCGTCAGACAAACTTATTTGTATCGCAACGATCGCTTGGTGTTTTTTGTCAATGACAATCACATCTTCGTTAATTTCGTTTTCAAGATTTGGGGCGTGGAGTTTTTTTCTAGCAGGTTTCCAATCTTTGTATGACGCTTCAATTATTTTTGTCATAGTTTTCAATTAGATACAACACTATCTCAGAATATGATTGTTTGGCTAAATCTTTCATTAGTTCGTTTAATCGTTGTTTGACGATTTCTATGTTTTGTTTCGTAAAAGGTAGAACGAGGTTTCTTGTATCAGTGAGATCGAAGTTTGCAAGTTGTTCGCTTGCGTCTGGAACATCTTTGATAAAACCGAGCGAGCCGTTCAACTTGTAGATGAGATCGTCAAGGTCATCACCGTCATATAATGTTCCTGCGAAACCTTCATCGCTTCCAGAAAGACTTTTAAGCAGTTCTGCTAAACCATCATCGTTATACATCGCAAGGTCTGTTGTTCTGTTGTCTGCTAACAAAATACGCACGGCTTCATTTTCGTTTTTCGTTTCGATAAATCCTGCGCTAATTTTTGACCAGCCGAGAGACTTGGCTGCTTTCCAAGTATGGTTTCCTGCCAAAATAAAGTTGGTGCGCCTATCAACAACTATCGGGCGATACTGTCCGTGTGCTTTGAGCGATTCTGAGATTGCGCCGATATCGCCTTGACGCACATTCTTTGGGTGAGCCTCGATCGAATCGATATCTACGGTTGTGTATTCAATTTTGCGTTGTTCCATCTCAATCCTTTTCGATTTGATAATTGGCATAACTCATTGTAATTAACTTGCCATCAGAGGCTACACCAATCCAAGTGGGTGCGTCACTATCACATAAACAGCCAACTGTTCTTTTAGGGTCGGGTTCGAAAGAGTGTAAACAGTTTAAGCATCTGATTTTCATAGTTCGCTAAACCTTCTGCCAGATATTTTTTTATTGAAGTGCTTTATGTTATTGGCTGGTATCCCGACAAGGTTAGTTTTAAGCAATATTGCTAATAGATCTGTTGCGTCTTGGCTTGTGTATCCAGCGTCAGTAATGGCTTGTTCGTTTGGGAATACATCTGCTCTACGGTCATCGTCAGTAATTAAATGATCTTGTAATCCTCCTGTTGAGTAAAGCCACCTAAAGTTGATTGGTGCTTTCTTGCCGTGTTGTTTAAGCATCGCTACTTCTTTTGTGTAAGCGTAAAACAACACTTGAGGGTTATCCGCTGCGATAGCGAACCAAAGATACAAATATTGTTCAGAGTAAAAGTCGCCTGAGTCGTGTATTCGAATTGCTGCACCCCCGTTTCGTATCCAAGTGTTTAGCCAAGCGTCATCGGTAACTTCTACATTGTTTGGTAATTCTCGAGGCTTAAAAGTTGGTTGAAATCGTTTTTGAGTTAATTCTTTATTAATTAAAGCACGAAACAAAATAGGTTCGTCCAGAGTTAGTCGCAAGTTTTTTGTGTGTGCTGCTAAAACATTTGGAAACAAATATGTGCCATTTCGGGCGTAACAAACTTGGGCGCAAGCCCCAGCGTTCGGGCAGGTCTTGAATACTTTGTTATCGAGCCGAACAAACCATGCTGGTATAGCGAAGTTGTAAATGCGATGCGGTTTGAGTTCGCTGTTTTGTGTCAGCAACGGCATTAGTTTTTATAGTTCTGCGCCTTGAGACATAGCGATTCGCATTCGATCCACCATCTGCTTATACATCGCCAACTCTTGAACTGCTTTAGCGTAAGCCTCGCTTAAAGTCTCTTTTTCAGCCTTCAAAGAATCACGATCTTCTCGCATATGGTCAAGCGCAACTTGTAAATCATCTGTTCGTGCTTGCCAATGTTGCAGTTCGGCGTTCAAACTTTCGCTCATTTCTTCTGCCTCCGTTTCTTAATCTCTGCCTCTAACGCTTCGACAGTCGCAATCAAATCATCTGCTTCCATCTGACCAACACTCAACCTTCGTAAGAATGCTACAGCATTCTGTAAGTCTCTCAATGTCATAACACTCTGCTTTCCTAATCATTAAACATTCCCTGTGCCATCATTACAGATGGGGCTTCACGCTCAAGAGGGGAAAGAAAGCGAAGCGCAGATTGCCACAGGAAACGACCTTGAGCCTAACGGCTGCGAGTGTTGAAAGTCTTGCGCCTCTTGTAACTGGTTTGGTAACTAATGATGCTGATTGCTCGAAATACCGTTCTAAGCAGTAGCCCAATGATGATGCCGTAGCCGACCCAGCCGAGAGGCGTAGATTCGGTTTCTGCTGGCAGTAACGCCATCGCAAGCAGGCACACGATCAGCCCGAGCGAGATGCCTAGTTTAAATTGTATGGTCATTTTGTTCCCTCCTCGTTCATAGAGATTCGTTCAACCCGTGCTAGATAAACCCGTTGTTCATCGAGAGTCATCATCGCTCTCAAAAATGCTTCTGCGCCAGTTTTAATATCTTCGCCCTGCGCTGCAAGATGAAGCAGGTTCATCAGCCAGCCGAGCGCACCGATCTCATCGAAGCCTGCATCGGCTTCGTCATCTGACCAGTCTTGCATCGCCACAATAAGCCTGACTTCAAACAGGGCTGTGTCGCCCGATGCGATCAGTTCTATGTGATCTAGTGAGTGTTTAGTAATTTTCATTTTGCCTCCTCTAATCGTGATGAAAGAATTGACTCTGCGATTAAAGCCAACTGCTGGCTTCGCTCATTGTGTAACGCTTTCAGGTTAATTATTAGTGTTGATAATTTTTGATTGTTCATTAGTCGAAAACGATTTGCTTCTTGCTTAATGCTTTTCAACATTTTACGCCTCCTCTGCTTGAATAAGTTTTTTGACTGCTGATATCGCTTGCGCTTTCGAAGTGTATTGGCAGAACTCGCCAACGGTTTCAACCTTCAGACCGCCTTCATATTTTCTGATGGTGTAAAAGCGTGGGTTGCTATCTGCGTAGTTATCTCGTTCGCTGGTGATGAAGTAGCAGCCACCGTAGATTTCGCTATGGATTCGGCTGCTAAAAAACCTCATTGTAGATTTGCTGAAGAAGTGTGAACCTGCTTTTTCTGCTTCGCTGATGATCTGATTGATACTTGTGTATTGCGTTTTGTTTATTGTATTCATTTTTGTTCCTCCTCTTGTTTGAATGTTTCTATTACTTTGCATAATCAGAAATCATTTCGTGTAACCCGATTTCTGACCATTTTACGGAAGCGATCAAACTTTTAATCTGTTCCAAGATTTCTGAGTGATCAGTTCCTAAATCGTTATCAATCATCTTCAGTGTCTCTCGAGCCATTCTTATCCCAGCCAAAGCCTGCTTATATTGTTTGTGCAAAACCATCATTTGGTCTTGTATTTCTTTGTCTTGCTCTTTCAAGATTAAATCGATAACTGTCTTGCTGTGTAAATTCATTTCTAAGTCCTCCTCTTGAACTTTGATCATTTAATTATATTGTTTGATTACATTGATACGATGTTTTTCACGGATTATTGATTCTTGTTTCGCTGTCAGATTTTGTGTTTGAATACTGTCCATTATTCCAGCAGCCATACACTTAACACATCGAAATTGATTTGACGGTAGATCTGTTGCTGGTTTAAAATCGTGTTTGCACATAATTTTAAACTTTCTTTTCTGTTCTTCGTTCATCAGTCCTCCTCTTGAACTATCGGTTCACCCGATAACTCAAGTATAGAACCATCATAAGCCAAATACTAAACTTATTTAAGCCTTATTTGATAAGGGTTTTGGGGCGTCCAGCCTTCGTTTAACAGCCAAGCCACGCTGACCAGCCACATTTGCCCTTCGCCCTGTCATAGCTGATCAACGCCTGCGCTGCGTCAATCGTTACAGCAACATCGAATAAATCTGCTGGCACAAGATCACGCCCTAGAACCGTTTGAAGATATCCGTTCGGATAATAAGTAGTGCGCTGAATCCAAAACAAATTGATCTGAAACAAGCCAAGCGAACCCTTTACGCCCTGCACAGTGTTTGGGTCATTCTTATTATGTGCCGAAGCAATACAACGAGACTCTCGCCAAACAATCTGATCTGCTTTAACTACATCTTTCTCGAGCCAACCAGCATCACGCAAACGACCCCACAATTCAGGGCATTTAGCCCAAACGGGGATATCACGCTTCAAAGTTGGAACGAAATCAAACGGATGTTTGGCCATTTGAACTTGATCTATCTTTCGAGGTGCTTCAGCAGCGTCAGCGATACTGACCCAACCGATACAACTTGCTGCTAATAAAACAAAAATCTTTTTCACATTAACTCCAATCACCTTGTCCTCCTTCTGAACTTGGTTATAGGTTTTTAGTTTTCTTTGGTCTGTCCTTGACAGGTCGTGGCGTAATCGCTCATCGTTCGCCTTAGTCGGCGTATATCTCAACCCTAGCATTACTCTGAGAGCGTGTGTGAGTTTTAATTTTATTTACACGCACACTGAACGCTACTGTTTGGCGACTTAAAGAGATTATGAAACCCCCCTATCGCTCTGCCTCACTGCGATACCCAAATCATTTTTCGCAAACGCCGTAATTGCTTGCAGCGTTTTCTACCCTCGTTGCCGAGTGTCACCAACTACCTTGCGAAGGGTTTAGGTCTAAATGAGTATTCTCTAGTTTTCGTTTATTGCTTAACTACGCTGCGCCGAACTCCCGACATTTACAAGGCACGACATACGAATATGTGCGCCCCATAACGATCTTGGTGAATCCTTCGCAAATCAATTCTTTAGCGTTGTAATTCCATCGCCTGCCGTTATCCCAACCATTTCCATCGCAAATCTCGCAAACAACAATCGTTTGTTCTGTCGCAGGCTTACGAAGTAGCCTAAACGCTTTATGAACTTCTTTAAGACTTGGGAACTTGTCGTGAAGTTCCATAATCAATGGCACGACTTTTCGAGCATCTTCAACACTTTGAAGTAATAAAAAATCGTCAGCAGTCCAAGCGTGTTTCGCTTTCGCTAACGAAACTTGTTGCGATGGATAGATTCCACAAATACGATCTATAAAGCCTTCTATTTGTGCTGGTGTCATTTTGCCTCCTCTTTCAAGTCTCTGAATATAGCCCATTGAATATCAACCGAGACGAATGCTTCATTTTGCGAGTATTTAGTGTCCTTATTTGCTATCGGTGCAGCCAAAATATGCTCGCCGTCTATAAGCAAAGCGTGTGTTCTTTTGTGATTTAACATCACGAACCAAGTCTCAACATCTAGCGCAACAAACTTGCGTTTACGAGCAGAGAAATGAATCTGCTCATACGGAAAATATTTGCCACGCCAGTTATGTTTAACTTCTACTTCAAAAGCGAACTGTCTACCCCAGCGTGTAGCCAAAATATCTATGCCGAACTTGTCGGGATTAACCCACGCTTCGTAGCCTTTGCTTTCTAACCATTCGATGATCTGATACTTCGCCCAGTCATCTTGCTCGTAATGCTCTTGACTAAATACCTTGCTCATCATTGTCCTCCTTCGTAGTATTCGTGCATCGCAGGTCGCACAAGTTCTTCCCAAGTGCTTAACCTAATCATCACTAAACCTTCTTTGCCCCAATCATCAGGCATCAGAATCGCCCGTGTAGGTTTACGCCTAGACCCGTAATCAGCCTCGTTAGAACGCACCTGAGCCTCTATACGAAGCCAAGCAGTGACTGCTGCCCCAATCTGCTTGCCTGCTTTAACCTCGTTGGCGAACAGAACATCTTGCCACATCTCCTCGTTACCGTCACCGAACTTGTTAGACGGTGCGACACCTAGACGCTTTCGAGCGACACGCTGCTTGCTTAATCCTTTCGTGCGTGATCGCTTCCCTCGTGCTGTCGGGTCAGCGCAACCCTTAACACGCCTGCTGCCATCTCGTGACGGTCTGCCTAGTGTGCCGAACTTCGGGCAATCCTTAAGGTTGCATTTGTCTCGATTGCCTTGACATTCGCCTTTGCGATCATCGCTCATAATCGACCACTTCATCATTGTTGGTTTTTTTGCCACGATTTAAGCAATCTTTTTTTAATGCGCCAATCATTGAATGACGCAAAATTTCAACCATAGAGATTAAAACTTGTCTATTTTGAAAGTTCAATGGCGTTTTATGTAATTCGTTTTCTAAAACATCAAACAAGAACTCGTGATAATCAACGAATGCTGGCTGCATTTCGCTAGTCATAAATTCGTTTAAGTAATAGTTATAAACACGATGTAAGTTCCATTTTTCATCAACTTCGTTGTAATTGACTTCATTATCTATTTCACTCATCATCTTCTTCTTTCTCGCCGCACACAGGTTTTTGTGGTAGCAATCGGTTCGGAATACAAGCACACAACTTTGCTCTCATACTTTCTGCCTCCTTAACTCTCGGCGTTCCTCAGGCGTAAGCCCACCAAACATACCCCACTTATCATCTGTATATTCGAAGCGCATTACAAGAGCCAAACACTGTTCCTTTACTTCGCAACTTGCACAGATTTCTCTAGCCATTAGCCAGCGACTATCCGAATGAGAAAACGGAGGAAAGAAAATAGAACTCGGTTTGCCTTTACATTTTGCGTCATCAGACCAATGATCACGACTCATAACTCTCCTCTAAAAAACTGTGCAATCAAATCGTTTACTTCACCAAACTTGAAGATCGCTTCTCGAAGATCATCAAGCGACTGTCTATCTGTGCCGTCAAAGACTACGACCTTTCGGGCGCAATCAATGACGACACCAATAGCAAACTCGTATGCCATCTGTAATTCTTCAGAAGGGTTCTTCATTTGTTTTCTTCTGGCGCATACTCATCAAATGTTTGATCAGGTCAGAACCTTCTTTGGTTGTAAGCGTGTTTAAGTTTGCTTTATCGAACAGTTGCTTCAAGATCGAACCGATATCGCCATCAGCAACTTCTTTCGCTAACGATGACACCAAGCCTTTCTGCTTGTCTGATATCAGGCTGCCGATCTTCGCAGTTGGTTTCGGGGGTGTAGAGAACGACTGTTCTATTTGCTCGTCACTCAACGCTTCCTGCTGGCTGCTTTTTGGCTGAACATTTGCTGGGTGCGCCTGTTTGCTCTTTTCAACCTCAACTTGGCTCATCGGGTAACTCGTATAGACGCTGCTCACATTCGTTCGAGGTGCTTCCCAATCTTGTTTAGACCAAAGCGAAAGACAAATACCGAATCGCATCGCAGCGTTTCGCAAGAAGTCTCCGACAAGTTCTTTGTCAAGATCAGGTTTGTCTGCCCTTACCGAACCGACACCGACAAGCGACTTGCCTAACAAAGTAAGTGTTCCCCACATTGTCGCTACGCCGTTTGCTTCGTGTATTGCTGGTCTACCATCGACCCAAGCGACAGGTTGCCAATTCCACATCGGGTCAATCTCAATCAAGATGCGAGTGATTTCTGCGTGACTCACATAGGCGAGGTTGATTCCGTTGCGTGGTATCGTGCCGACAATTTTCGGGTCGGGTGTTGCGTATTGCTCTAACACTGCTTTAAGCAGTAGTGCTTCTGTTTCATTACTCATTACTTAACCTTCTTTCTGTGTGTTCTCATCACACGGTATGGGTTTCCTTGCTTCTCATATTGCTTAACTAACTCTGGGTGATCGGCTCGAAGTCTCGCCGTATCTAACGCTGTCTTGCCTGCTTGCTGAGTCCACGAAACAATCTTCTGCCCGTTAAACATACCAATTTCGTGATTCAACATCATCTGAGCAAGAGCATCTTTGATTCGTGCCTCAGCATCGCTCGCCTCTTTCGAAGTCGCCCGTGCTTTCTCAAGATCAATCACCAACTGCGCTGCTGTCGCATCTAACTCAACCATTGTCGGTGTAGCCCTAAAGATACGAGCAATATCATCTGCACTGAAGTTATTGATCTCGTCAAGCGGTGGCGTGTTGTTATCAACCCATTCACCAAACACTTCTGCCTCTAATCGCAGAGCGTCAATCGCTACCTCGTTTCTAGGTAACTCGACCACGCTGATCTTTAAATCACGGTCAAGCACTGAGAACCAAACAGGGCAATCAAGCACCGCTTGTTGCGCCCAGCCCTGCCAACACCACTCCGTAGGCAAATCGTTTTGGTCATAAATTGAATAGCGTGTAGTCGTTTTCGCCTCAACTACTAATTCGGGTTGAATTGAATTATCTACACCGTCAAGCGACACTGAGAGTCTGCCATCACGGTAGATCGTGTCAGGTGTAAAGAATGTGTAGCCCAATTCTTCTGACGCTGCTTCTAGCAACGGCTTCTCAAGCAAGTTTCCACGCCGAAAGATTGCCGACTCTGCCTGTTCTTGAGGCTCATTCAGTTTGTCTGCAAACAGTTCAGCTCTCGTCTTGTATGGCGAAGCGTTCATTAGCGCAGGGATATCGGAAGCCCCGAACACGCATCTGCCTAAATCATCTCGCCATCTAGTCAGTAGCCATTCTTTGCTTCCGTGTTTCGGTTTTGATATTCGTTCCATCTCTGTCCTTCTTTCTTTGTTCGTTTATGTTGATCTAATTATTACTTAGGGGTGTAACGAAGTTTCATTACTTGTTCGCCTACCCATTGAGCGACAGGCGCAGTGACTCCATTTCCGCACTGTTGGTATCGATAAACGTCTTTTTGCTCTCGCCCATCTGCACCCCATCTAGTCCAGTCATCAGGATATCCCTGCAACCTTTCGGATTCGATAGGTGTCAGTTTTCGAGGTTTAAGTGTTTCGCTAACAACACAGCAAGCAGCGATCTTTTTGAGTGGGTTGGTAAATCCAACATTGAACTGATCTTGCACTCCGTGTGATTGATAGAAACTGACTTCATTTCCCTTTTGTATATACCTAAAATCGCTTTCGTTGATAGGAAATATCTTGACGGTATCAAGTTCTGATCGATCAAAATTGAAGCCAGCGACAACGAACACACGCCTTCTTGCTTGGGGGATTCCAAAGTATTTCGTGTCCAGCAATTTCCATTCAATGACCATCGCCCCTGCTTCTGCCATTGCGTCGAGGATCGCCCCAAAGTCATCGCCTTTGTTGGAATTAAGTGCGCCTGCGACATTTTCCCAAATAGAGAATCTTGGATATTTGTCATTTGTTAATCCTCTCAGTTCTTTAATGATTCTTATTCCTTCATAGAACAAAACTGATCTGCCACCTTCAAGCCCTGCCCGTTTGCCTGCTTGTGATAAATCTTGGCAAGGCGAACCCCAAGCCACAACATCAATATCGGGTGCGTGATCAAGAATATATTTGCCCGTCAGAGTAGAAACATCAGACCACTTAGGAACATCAGCCCAATGACGATCAAGAACGCTGCGACAATGTTTATCCCACTCGCATTGAAACACCGTTTGCATTCCTGATGCTTCAAGCCCCATATCAAAACCGCCAACACCGCTAAACAGCGAAAGAACTTTCACCTTTTCGCCCAATACCTTTTTCGAGCAAGATCATTTCTCGCCTTTTCATCTGCTTTAAGTTTTGCGTCATGTTTGAGACATTCGTTTATCCAATACGCAACAACTTCTTCAGGCGTACCATCTTTGTTTGGCATTACTTCCCGTTTATTATTATTCATTTATTGACCAATGCCTTCGACCACATTCACAAATAAGATCGGGCGTTTTAATTTGCTTTAAGCAAACGCAAGTGACCGAACGCCTGCGCCTGTCCTTCTGTTCTTTGTAACCATCATCGTGTTCTTTCATATAATGCAGCATATGATCGGTAATGTTTTTGAACTGCTTTTCGCAAACTGAACAAATGCAAGTCTCTTTAGTTTTCATCTGACCTCCACAAGTTGAACAAGAGAATCTTTAGGCAACTTGCGCTCTTTGATTATCCTTGTAGAGCAACCAACAGTAACAACAACCCAAGTGTTCCCGTTCTTGCGTGTCGAAGGTTTAATCTCTGTAATCAAATAATTCTCTTTGTGCATATACCAAGTAAAAACATCGCCAACTTGCAGATTCATAACGGCGTTACGCTTATTCTTGTTTACCCCAACCATATAACCCATCTTCAGTCCTCCTCCTAGAACTCGAACTCATTTACAATTTTATTGTTAGTCAGATCCCAAGTTTGAGCCAAGACAATAATTCCACCCGCATATTCTCTGCCTAAAAAGTCTTTCGCTATGATTTCTGCTTCTAACAAATTAGGTGCGTCGAGCGTAAAATTATATTCGACTTGATTTTCATCTAATGCGGTAAAAATAACTTTAATAGATATTTTTTTGGTTTTAGTTTTCATAAGTCCTCCTCTTGAACTATTGGGCGTTTACCCAATACCTCAATTATATCCCATAGCCAGCCCTGAACCTAATCATTAAAAAGCCCTATTTTGTAAAGGTTTTACGAGGAGTTGCCCCAGCATTCCTGCTGGGGCAACTCAACTCGTATGCGCAGGCGGAGAAGGAGAACGCCTCGCACAACTTTTCACTGTAACAAATCCGTGAACAAAGTTCTCATCTCACGAACCATACCAACAGGGATAGCAAGAATGTGATCGCCCTCATCACCGAGAATTGATTGCGCTAAAACAATATGATCGGCTATCGCATCAGGGACAAGCCAGCCAACAGATTCAACTACCGCAGGCTCATTAACGATGTCGTCAAGCGCAACCCAAGACGGTGCGACAGCGTGAGCATCGTGCCACTTCACATACACAACCGAAGCCATCACCAACCTTCTTTCTTTCGATCTAAACAAAACACGGGTGCTTGAATCGTAATGTTTCTCTCGGGCGTAATAATCGCTAATGCTTGTTGTGGTTGTTCGTGACCAAAACCCATCAACATCGCATACTCATCGAAACCTTTAAGGCTGCCGTTCACGATCATTGAAGGCGTAGAAATATATTGATGCCAATGACCAAGCCACAAAGTTTGAAACGATTTACCTGTAGCCAAATATCGTGCCTGCTTTCTTGCTCGCATACGCATAATCGGTGGATAGATACCGCCGATGCCACCGCCACCAGATACTTGATCGCCGTGAGTAATCAAATGCCCGTGATCATAAATCTTTATCAACGCATCAGCAGATTCAGGGATATCAAACGACACCCGTTTATCTGTTCTGAAATGTCGTTCAACCATTTTCGCTAACAGATAATCGAAGTTTGTTTTGACCCGTTGCTTCATACGAGGCTTGCGAGTTGTTCGCCCGTGATTACCGACCACGCTAACCACATAACATTTCTTGAACTCGTCAGTCAATAGTTGTATCGCAGCAGCAACCTGCTCAGACCAAAACAGCAACGAACCAATCATTGTGTCCTCGTTAGTCAAAGCAAGTTCCTCGTGAATGTCGCCAGTAAAAATGTCGCCACCGAGAATCACTACAACACCGTCATAAGAAACACCCGACAAATAATGCCTAGAAAGTTTCACAACATTCTGCGCCCACTTCTCTAAACGCATAACAGCGATCTCACGGTTATAACAATTCAAACCTTCCATCTCGTGCAGATTTACTACTTCGTCAAAGTGTGTATCGCTTAACATCACAACCAATGTTGCTGCCGATCTTTTCGGTTTCGCTGGTGCAAGCCAAGACGGAGGCGAAATGCTTACACCTTCGGCGTGTTCAACAATCGCCAAACATTTCTCGACCTGTTCAAGCTGCTCGGTCAGCCGTGCGTTCTGATTAGCGAAACTATCTCGCTGCCTGCGTAAACGAACTAGATCAGTTTCGGCAGCAACCTCGTTACCTATCTCGTCTTTAAGACTCATACAAGCCTCTGTAGCGTTGCACTGAACCTCGTGTTATCTGAAACCCTTTGTTGCATAACACCCGTGAAATAACCGAAGGCGAAATGCTGTGATCGTTTATTGCTTCAAGCAGATCAATTCGGTCTTGTTTGTTTAACTTTTCTAGAACTAAATCAATTTTGCGTGGCGGTTTGCCTGTGCGAATTGGTGTTTGTTTAATTTCTTCTAGCAATTTTCCCATTAGTTGTTCCTTCTGCGTGTTGGTCTAAATGTTTTTCTAACTTGTCATCTACCCTGTTCACCGTCTTAAATATCATTCGCAACTGCTGTTGAACAATGGCGTGATCTTGACGGTTTTCAATCGCTGCTTCTCTCGCTTCCTTCTTAAACAACTGCATTAACCCGACAATAATTACGCCAATCGTGCTGATCAGCGCAACAACAATGGTAGCGAAAGCGTCAGACATTATGCGACAGGCTTTACTGCTTGAGCGAACGCTTCACGCATCGCATCAGGGTTATCAGCCATTGCTGGCGAAATCTCGGCGTGAAACCAATCACCCATAGGCGCACCAGTAATAGTTTTTGTGTTGTAGATAGTCCACGAACTGCGATCACATCGCCAACCTCTACCGTGAGGCATCGGGAAATAATCCAAGATTGCTTCGAGTCCGAAAGCGTCAGCGTTCTTCACAAGAAAATCCATCGCTTCCATCGCTTGTTTTCTTCCGCCTTCAGGTATGCCACGCTTTTCTTTTGCCATAAAACGGTAAGACAAATCAACTGCTCGCCCTGTTGCGTGAACACTTAAATCTTTTTTGCCTCGCATCGGGCGATTCACATAACTGCCGTTATTCCAAATCGCAGGATATAAAGCGCACAACTGTTTAATAAAAACTGTTAGACCTTTACGCTCGCCTGCTGCGAGTCCGTCTTTGTTGCCCGTGTATGGGCGTTTCATTTTGCTACTCGCTTCTTAGCGATCTTCTTGCCGTTGCCACCGAACGCATCAGAGATTTCTTGAGCGGTTAGGTTGCCATCAACAGATGCTTTTGCAAGCCGTTCCGCAACTTGAGCGACAGCCGTAAAGCCTGCAAGTGCTGCTGCCTTCCAAACGGGGATACCCCCAACGATTGCGCTGCCAGTAACTATCGCTAGTGCGTTCGCCATAAACAATGCGATCAATCTTTGTGCGATGTCTTGTGCCTTTTTCATAAATCATTCCTTTGAACCGAGTGAGAGAACCGAGTGTATAACAATGCCGATACCTGTAAGCATTAACGCCTGCCGAAAAGTTGTGCCAGAAAGCGTAATCAAAACAAGCCCTGTGCCAACCCAAGTCCAAGTGTTATCTACAAAATAATCTTTAATCTTTTTCATCTGCTAATCCTTGTAGTCGGCATTGGAAGCATAGTCAAAAGACCGCCAATGGCAACAAGGCTTCTACGCTGCGAAACAGGGATATTAGAACCATTCGGCACATACTGTTCAAACTGTGAACCGAAAATATCTATAACTTTCTCAAAAGTTTTCTTCACCTTGCTTGGTGCTTCACTTAACACTTCGCTCATCTGTGCAGCCTGCTCAGCCGACAATTCCTCAACCACAACAGATTCAAAGATCTGCTCTGCCTGTTCTTCTGTTATCGCTTCAAGCACTACAGGCGACACTACGAGTTCAATCGCCTGCGACTGCGTAATGTTCGTTGTCAAAATCGCCTCAACTATTGCCACCACTTTTTCAGGTTCGGCTTCAGCGATCTCGTCAAGTATCTGCTCAAACACTTCTTCGCTAATTTCGCCTGTTTCAGTAGTTTCTATCTCAATAACACGCTCTAGGATCGCATTAGACGCTTCAGAATTGTCAGTTTGAGGTAAGGGTAGGGTCGTTGCCGAATCGTCTAATACAGTTGAATTAGGAGCGTCTAATAGAGGCTCGCTAGATGTAGTCGTATCAACAGGCTCAAGCACGGTAGTCTGAACCGATGTTTCTACTTCTATCGGCTCTTGTGTGGTATCTGGCAGGCTGGTCGTGGGGTCTGTGGTTTCTGATGTGGTTTCTGTTGTCGTGGTCTCGTCTTGTTGCTCAGGTAGAGGCTCGGAAACAGGTGCGGAAGTATTGGGAACAGCAACGGGCTGATCGGTTGTAGTGGTGGTTTGCGGGGGAGTGTAGGGTGCTTGCGTTGTTGTCGGGGCTGGTTGAGTTGTTGTGGTCGTGGTTGTCGTTGTACTTTCAACTAATGTGGTTGTGCTTGTCTGAACTGGCTCGCTGGTTGTGGTCGTTGATGTGGGAAGGGTTGTCGTAGATGCGCTGGTTGTTGTTTCGGGCAAAGTTGTCGTGGAAGTGGTTGTCGTGGAAGTGGTGCTTGTTGAAGTTGTGGTGGTGGATACGCCGTTCGTAGTAAACGCTTCATCGGGAACAATCGCCCAGCCTTCGTCATCAATGTTCCAAGCCAACATATAGCAACTGCCTCCGCCGTGTTCGTAGAACCAGCCGTCAAGCGGATAGATGCCAGCGTTAAAAGAATCTGTGGTGATCTCTGACCACAAGCAGCCTTTATCGTTCCAAGTGCCAAACTCTGTCAAACCGATCTTTACTGTGCCACCGTCATCGGCTGCGACCATAAACTGAATCGTGTCGTTCTCAGGGATTGTGATGAACCCTGTGTAGTGAATCATAAACAAATCATTACCGCATTGTTGGAATGGTTCGCCGTTGAAGTTTCGGTTGATGTTGTTTTCTGTTTCGCTTCCGCAGGTCTGATATGCAGTGTCTGATTTGGTTGGCGGTATCTCGCTGATCGTGTAACCGACAGCGTTCAAACCGTAAACAGGTTCAGCGTTCGCTGTTTGTGGGAAGAACGAAAACAGGATTGCTGGTAGCGGTATAAGCCACCTTGTTAGATTGCGACCCACACAAGTTCTTCTTCATTCCAGATGTAGTCACCATCAGGTTTCGGTGTCGGCGGTTGCCAATCATTGTTTTCATCAAGAGTCCAAGAAGAATACGGCTGTGGTGCAACAAACACATCATTCACTTCATCGTAGGTGTAGCCGATGCCTGCGTATTGTTTGCGAATGTTCCCGTTGTAACTTGTGCGAACACACGGCTGTCCACGAAAGTTGCCATACCAAGTTTCAGGGTCAAGACCTTCAATTAGTTCTGTTTCGTCAATGCCTGTAATCACTTCGGTTACAACATTGTTTGTATCAATAAATGCGTAGTGTGCCATTATGACCATCTCACATTTCCTGTGCCAGCAGTAATTGTTGCGACTGTATCTCCGCCGTCTACTGCTGTTGAACCTGTTAAACCTGCACCGATAGTGATTGTGTAAGAAGAATTGTAACGCAAAATGACTATACCGCTACCACCTGCTGAACCCGATTGACCTTGTGCTGCTTGACGGCTTCCACCACCACCGCCACCACCTGTATTTACTGTGCCAGCAACATCATCATCTGCACCGTACGAACAGCCACGACCACCACCGCCAACCCCACCTGCACCGCCGTTCCCAGTTCCTGGCACTCCCGAATTGTTTGTTCCGCCACCGCCACCGCCACGAGTTACTGATGAACCTGTAATTGTTGAAGCCAATCCTGCACCACCAGCAGTTCCGCCAGAGGAAACAGTTTGGTCAACGCCTTGCGCACCTGCACCACCACCACCTGATGAAGCATTGTTCTGTGTACCACCTGTACCACCTTTGAAACCTTGTAACGGAGATAATACAGGCGTAGTGCCAGCAGTAGATGTGTTTGAATTACCGCCAGATGAACCACCCGTTCTTCCAACCTGCTCCATATAAGCACCACCGCCACCGCCAATAGATGTAATGATATAAAACTGTGAATTACTGCCATCAGAACCGAAGTTTGAACCAGTACCGCCTGCGCCACCACCGCCAACAGTAATCGTGTAGTTAATTCCTGTTACAAGAGGTAGAGAAGTTTCAGCAGAACCACCGCCACCTGTTGTGCCGTGCGAGTTACGGTATCCACCTGCGCCACCGCCACCACCGAGTGTTCCGCCTCCGCCACCACCACCTGCGACGACAAGATAATCGACTGTTAAGGATTGAGTACCAAGCACGATTGTTGGTGTGTTACTAGCCGAAACATAACCAGTCAGTCTTGCAGCCACGATTAAACTTCTTCCTCAATCTCAGGGCTAACAGGCGCAACAAAATCCTGTGATGCCTCATCGTAAGTGAAACCGATCCCAGCATAAGTTTTACCCTCAGTATCAAAAAAGGTTTCAACCCAACGACCCGTGTAGCGTTGAGGGTTCGCTTCAAGGAACTCTCGTTGCACTACAGCGACATGGGTTACTACATTGTTGTCGTCTAGTTGTGCGAAGTATTGTGCTGACATTGTTTATTCTCCTGTTTGCTTTATTTAGATTTTAAACCTAACGAATATGCGACCACTACCGCCCGCACCTGACTGAGTGCCTGCCCCACCATTACCGCCACCGCCACCTGTACCAGTATTAGCACTAGCAGCCGTTCCATCAGTTCCAGCGTTACCGTTGCCACCTACGCCACCTAAACCGATTGTTGTTGTAAATGTGCCACCAGTAAATGTGCTTGGTGATGCGCCAGCACCAGCAGTTCCAGCAGTTGTTGTAGTTGTGTTTCCGCCAGCACCACCTTGACCGCCACCGCCACCGCCACCAATGTTTGAACCTGACACGCTCGTGCCACCAGCAAAACCAATCGGCGTTGAAGGCGAACCAGCCGTTTGACTGCCTTGACCTTGACCGCCACCATTACCGCCCGTTTTGCCATTGACGTTTTGTGAACCACCGCCACCGCCACCAGCGGCAGCAATGTAATTTGTGCCTGTCCCTATGCAAGAACCAAAACCGTTATTGCCAACGCTTGATACACCTGATGAGAACGCTGCGGCACCCGCCCCAATATCAACTGCGTAGGTTGCGGCAGTTAAATAAATTGTGGCTTGCAATAATTCGCCTGCGCCACCACCACCGCCACCGCCATTAGTGCTACCGCCACCACCTGACGCACCGCCACCAACCATATAGACATCAAAAATGCCACCCGTGCTAACAGTCAAATTCGCATCTGAAGTAAACGACAACAGCGTGTAACTCTGACCGCCAACAGTAATCGTTGAAGAACTACCACCAGAAGCAACACCGTAACCACTCAAAGTTGCTACAGCACTCGTCTTAGATCTGATAAAGACAATGCCTGAACCACCGTTACCACCAGCAACACTTGATGTGCCATATCCACCGCCACCGCCACCCGATGCCGTATTAGCACTTGCTGAAGTTCCTGCCGTTGATGTTCCGCCACCTGCACCACCAACTGACGAACCACCAGCACCACCAGTAGCACCACCACCACCACCGCCACCGCCTTTATAAAGTGCGCTACCAGCGATAAATGCGCTAACATCATAACCAGCACCACCAGCGCCACCCGTTGTGGTTACTGCGTTTGCGCCTACGGCTGTAGCACCGCCACCGCCACCTGAACCTTGCGACAAAGTAAAAATGCCTTGACCGCCTGCGAAACCTTGCACACTTGGCGCAACTGACGGAACTGATGCAACAGGATTACTGTCGTTATAACTTGCGCCGCCACCACTACCACCAGTCTGTGCGCTAAAAACGCCTACCGTTGGAATATCTGCACCGCCACGACCACCACCCGCTGCCGAAATACTGCGAGCACCTGTGCCAATGCTTGATGTTAAACCGCTCGTGTTACCTGCCGTAGCACCACTACCACCTGCGCCAACATCAATAGGATATGTTCCTGCTTCAAGGTAAATGCTTTGTTGAAGCACTCCACCTGCACCACCGCCACCACCAGAAACATTGTTGCGACCACCGCCACCACCGCCACCACCAGCAAACATTAAAACATCAAACAGACCTGCTGTAGTTACAACAAAGTTGCCGTCAGAAGTAAAAGTGTAAAGGTTGTAGTCAGAGCCACCAACAGTAGTAGTGGTCGCCGTGCCACCCGAACCAACACCGTAAGCACCATACTGCCCAACAATAGTTTGGGTATTACCGCTACTTACATATCCGAGTTCACGCCTGTTCGGCATAGTTAAACCGTAATCTGATTAACGAAACCGTGAATACAAATCACATTCGCTGTCGCAGCAAACGCCTTAACCACAAGCGCAGTCGCATTACCTTTAATCAACAAACCAGGAATCACAGTCACCAAACCAGCCTCAGGTTGAACAGTAACCTCAATGTTGCCATCAGGTGCTGTAGCCTCGCCCCACTCAATCGTCAATTTTACTGATGACGCAGAAGTGTTTACTGCATACAACCAGATCTCATCAAGGGTGGTGGTTGTTGTTGAGCCAGTATGAATTGTTGTGCCAGCAGTAGCAGTAGCAGCGACTTTGATTGCTTTGCCGTCTGTACTTCCTGAGAGAATCTTTTTAGTAAATGTTGCCATTGTTTTCCTTTAACTAAATACTTGTGAACCTAAAACTAACTGATCGCTGTCGCCTGCTACACCGCCTGAAACTTCTGCCCATACACTACCGTCATAAAAATATAGTGTGTCATCGGCTTCTACATAAGCGAATTGTCCTTCAGCCAAAAGTTTCTCACCAGCACCACCAAACGCTGCGTCACGAGTAGTAGTTGTTGCAAACACAGGGATTCCTGTGCCTGCACTGATGTTCATATTCGCTGCGGTCAAAACCTCTGCTGCTGCGAACAACGGAACTTTAGTCTGCGTATTTGCCA
>Ga0209358_10000945_pt1 | contig 24325 bp, 25 predicted proteins | sample LauGreFa1BDMLBSN_2_FD_187574 | JGI IMG/M metagenome (GOLD analysis project Ga0209358, IMG submission 187574) | Freshwater lake microbial communities from Lake Michigan, USA - Fa13.BD.MLB.SN (SPAdes) (version 2) | ecosystem: Environmental > Aquatic > Freshwater > Lake | place: Lake Michigan, USA...
GTATAAGGTGCCTTGGTTAACCGCGCAGATCATGAAGCGACAGGGCTATCTACCCTATGTGGGACTACCTAATATTTTGTGTGGTGAGTTTGTAGTGCCAGAGCTCTTGCAAGATGAGGCAAAGCCAGAGGCTTTGGCAGATTCAGTTTTATCGTGGTTAGATCGACCGGCGGCAGTGAAAGCACTTGAGACCCGTTTTGAGCAATTGCACTTGAGTTTAAAAAGACCTACTGGTTTACTGGTTGCGCAAGTGATTGAACAAACCCTTAATCGACGGTCTAGATAGGCACCCATGAGCACTGTTTGGATCTGCGGTGTGGACGAAGCGGGCAGGGGCCCCCTAGTGGGCTCTGTGGTTGCTGGAGCGGTAGTGTTGGACCCCAATCAGCCCATTATGGGTTTGAGGGATTCTAAAAAGTTATCGCCCGCCCGCCGTGAGAAGCTGTATGCAGAAATTATGCAAAAAGCACGAGCCTGGGGGGTTGGACAAGCCAGTCCAGGCGAGATCGATACACTCAATATTTTACAAGCCACTATGTTAGCGATGCGCCGTGCGATAGAGGCGTTGTCTGAGCGTTTGGGAGAATGGCCCAGTAAGGCCTTGATTGATGGCAACCATTGCCCAATATTGCCGATTGCTAGTGAAGCCATTATTAAGGGTGATGCGAAAGAGCCTGCTATTTCAGCGGCATCGATTATTGCCAAGGTCACTCGTGACCAACAAATGCAAGTGCTGCACGCGCAGTATCCACAGTACGGATTTAATCAGCATATGGGCTATCCTACAGAGGCCCATATGCAGGCACTCAAGCAGTACGGACCTTGTGAAGAACATCGGCGTACGTTTGCACCGGTGAGGGATTTAATCAGTGGCTAAAGACGACGTCATTTACTCGCGGGATAATGCTTTACTCAAACGCATTCGGCAATTGCAGCTCTCGGGTAGCAAGGGGCAAAAAGCAAGGGTAGAGCAGCAACACGCTGTTCTTGACGGCATCCATCTCATGCAAACATGGTCTGGTGATGCACGTCTTGATTCACTGATTACAAGCAAAAGTGCTCAAAGTCATCCAGAGATCGCTAACTTGATCGGACAGCATCTAGAGATCTGCCCAAATACACAAGTTCATTGGGTTGATGAAACTTTATGGGAATCCATTAGCGAGCTTGAGAACGCTCCGCAAATTATGGGACTTCTTCAGTTGGAGCTCACAAAGCCTAACAGTAAGACCATTACTGGGGATGTGCTCATTTTGGATGCGATACAAGATGCCGGTAATGTTGGAACCATTTTGCGTACGGCTCTAGCGACAGATTTCAAGCAAATAGTTTGCACTACTGGAACTGCTCATATTTGGTCACCCAAAGTACTGCGTGCGGCCATGGGCGCGCATCGGCATCTTCATTTTTATGAAGGCTGGAGTGTCAACGATGTAGCAAGTAATATCGAATCATCTTTATTGGCAACCAATATGGATGCGAAAGACGATTTATATTCGATTGGGAAGATCTTAAATGCGCCAGTGGCCTGGATTTTTGGGAACGAAGGACAGGGCGTTTCTGGGGATTTACTGGCGCAAGCAAAACAAATACGGATTCCGCAAAATCCTCAGATCGAGTCTTTAAATGTAGCAACTGCCGCTGCCGTCTGCTTATATGAAACTGTGAGAGCACGAACCGCCCAATAAGATTGCCTATCCTAGGATTGTTTTATCAGAGCGGATGGCTTGCAAAATCGTGGTTGCAATCTCTTCAATGGATTTACTTGTGGTAGAGACCCAGGGAATGGACTCACGGCGCATCATCGAGGTTGCCTCATTGATCTCATAACGACAGTTCTCTAGTTTGGCGTAATTACTTCCTGGTCTGCGCTCATTTCGTATCTCGCACAAGCGGTCAGCATCAATAGTCAGACCATAAATCTTTTGTTTATGAGGTAGCAGATCTTTTGGGAGTTGCCCACGTTCAAAGTCTTCTGGTATTAGTGGATAGTTGGCCGCCTTCAAACCATACTGCATGGCTAGATAAAGACTCGTTGGGGTTTTGCCGACCCGTGATACCCCTACTAAGATGACATTTGCATCCGCTAGATTTTGATTGGATTGACCATCATCGTGGGCTAGTGAGTAATTGATAGCCTCAATCCGATTTTTATAAGCATCGGTATCAGCATTGTGGTGAAGTCGATTAATGGCATGGGTAGAGCGCATACCAAGGGTTTGTTCTAGAGGTGCTACAAAGGTCTGAAACATATCTAAGACCAAGGCATTGGCTTTGCTAACTACTTGATTGACCTCTGGATTGACCAGAGTAGTAAAAACAATGGCTTGCCCATACTTAGGATCGGCCCCATTAATCTGGCGAACGGCATCATGGGCCTTATCAACCGTATCGACGAAGGGTATGCGGATCTGCTTAAAGCTGGTTTCAAATTGCGCCAGGATTGATTGGCTAAAGTTCTCTGCCGTAATCCCAGTACCATCCGAAACAATGTAAACAACTCGGGGAGTAGATGGAGTAACTGTATTCATGATGAAAGTCAGGGAAATTCTAACTGATTAAAAAATAGGCAATTAAGGGTCAGGGAATACAATAGCTTTAATTCAAGTATGCCCGATTTTACGGACGCTACTTAAGCAGTTTTTTACTTTAAGAGAGTCTTTATGTCTATGCAAAATAAGCAAAACGCCTATGTTTTGCCTTTTGAGGAGTTGCGCGTCGGCGACGTTGAGTCGGTGGGTGGTAAAAATTCCTCCTTGGGTGAAATGATTTCACAATTGGCTTCAGCGGGTGTACGAGTTCCAACTGGATTTGCCACCACCTCCCTCGCATTCCGTGATTTTCTACAACACAATCAGCTCGATCGTAAGATTTCTGAGCGCCTTGTCCAATTAAATGTGGATGATGTGCGCGCCCTTGCAGAAGCGGGCGCTGAGATTCGCTCTTGGATTGAGGGAGCATCCTTTCAGCCCCGTTTAGAAAGCGAGATTCGGGAGGCATTTAAAGCCTTGGATAACTCTGGCAAAGGATCTTTTGCAGTTCGGTCCTCTGCTACCGCAGAAGATTTACCAGATGCCTCATTTGCGGGCCAGCAAGAGACCTTTCTCAATGTGAGTGGTATTGAGGATGTACTGCATAAGATTCGGGAGGTATTTGCATCCCTTTATAACGATCGGGCAATCTCATACCGCGTTCATAAGGGCTTTGCTCATGCTGAGGTTGCATTATCGGCCGGTGTGCAGCGTATGGTCCGCTCAGATACCGGTGCTGCTGGAGTCATGTTTACCTTGGATACTGAATCGGGCTTTCCGGGGGTGGTCTTTATTACATCCAGTTATGGTCTAGGTGAGACCGTGGTGCAGGGTGCCGTCAATCCCGATGAGTTCTATGTGTTTAAAGAGACCTTGGCGCAGGGTAAGAAGGCTATTATTCGGAGATCATTAGGATCAAAGTTAATCCAAATGCAATTTGCTCCCGCAGGTTCTAAGGAGCGTGTTGAGACCGTTGAGGTTAGCCCCGAACTGCGTAATCGTTTCTCGATTTCCGACGAGGATGTCACGGAGTTAGCAAAGTATGCTGTGATTATTGAAAAGCATTATGGTCGACCCATGGATATTGAGTGGGGTAAAGACGGCCAAGACGGCAAGATCTATATTCTGCAAGCACGCCCCGAGACAGTGAAGAGCCAAGCTGCTGGTCAGGTCGAGTTACGCTATCGACTCAAAGGAAACTCCAAAGTCATCACCACGGGACGCGCTATTGGACAAAAGATTGGTGGGGGCCCCGTTCGTGTGATTCGGGATGCAAGTGAAATGGATCGTGTGCAACCGGGCGATGTCTTGGTGGCTGATATGACCGATCCCAATTGGGAGCCGGTCATGAAACGGGCTTCTGCGATTGTGACCAATCGTGGTGGACGCACCTGTCACGCCGCCATTATTGCTAGAGAGCTAGGTGTTCCTGCAGTGGTTGGCTGCAGTAACGCTACCGATCTCTTGCAAGACGGCGCAGTTGTTACTGTATCGTGCGCTGAGGGTGATGAGGGACGGATCTATGATGGTTTGATCGAAACCGAAGTCACCGAGGTGAAGCGAGGCGTATTACCAGAGATCCCTGTAAAGATTACGATGAACATTGGGAATCCACAACTGGCATTTGATTTCTGTCAGTTACCGAATGCGGGAGTAGGTCTGGCGCGTCTTGAGTTCATCATTAACAACTATATTGGCGTACATCCCCGTGCCGTATTGGAGTATCCCAATATTGATGAAGAACTTAAGCGAGCCGTTGAGAGTGTTGCACGTGGTTACGCAAGTCCCAAAGCATTTTATGAAGATAAGTTAGTGGAGGGCGTAGCAACGATTGCAGCAGCTTTTTATCCAAAGCCAGTAATTGTTCGTCTATCAGACTTTAAATCGAATGAGTACAAGAAGCTTATTGGTGGATCGCGTTATGAGCCAGATGAAGAGAATCCGATGTTGGGATTTAGGGGAGCCTCGCGTTATGTCTCAAAAGATTTTGGAGAAGCTTTTGCTCTAGAGTGTGCCGCAATGAAGCGAGTCCGCGAGGATATGGGGCTCGATAATGTGGAGATCATGGTTCCCTTTGTGCGCACCATCCCACAGGCTAAGCGGGTCATTGATATGATGGCAACCTTAGGTTTGAAGCGAGGTAGTAATGGACTCAGACTCATCATGATGTGCGAGATCCCGTCTAATGCTATTTTGGCCGACCAGTTCCTCGAATACTTTGACGGGTTTTCAATTGGCTCAAACGATATGACCCAATTAACTCTTGGATTGGATCGAGACTCTGGTATGGAGTTACTTGCTATTGATTTTGATGAGCGTGATCCCGCAGTTGAGTTTATGATCGAGCGCTCCATTGATGCCTGTGTCAAGCAAGGTAAGTATGTGGGCATCTGTGGTCAGGGTCCATCGGATCACCCAGACTTTGCTAAATGGCTGGTCAAAAAAGGGATTACCTCAATCTCGCTTAACCCAGATAGCGTCGTGCAAACCTGGGAGTTTCTAGCCAACAATCCATAAACTACTAAATGACTACCCAAAGGCAGGATTACACCTGCCTTTTTATTTCTTGGCTCAGGAGAGTTGCCCGCGCACGATTCGGGCTTTCTCGCGCTCCCAATCCTTTTCTTTACTAGCCTCACGTTTATCGTGTTGCTTCTTACCCCGAGCTAAACCGATTTCGCATTTCACTCGTCCTTTTGAGAAATGCATATTGAGTGGCACTAAGGTATAGCCACGTTGTTCTACTTTACCGATTAACTTACGAATCTCGCTCTCGTTTAAGAGGAGCTTGCGCGTTCGAGTAGGATCTGCATGAATATGGGTTGAGGTCGAGGAGAGTGGACTGATGTGCGAGCCGATTAAAAAGATCTCTGCATTACGCACCACGACATAAGCCTCTTTGATCTGAGCGCGACCCGCACGAATGGCCTTAACCTCCCACCCCTCAAGGACGAGCCCAGCTTCGTAGCGTTCTTCAATAAAATAGTCGAAGAAGGCTTTTTTGTTATCGACGATACTCATGTTTTAGAGTTTTTATAGGTTCCACCGTATTGATTATGGCAGACGTCAATAAGACCGTTTTAATTGGGCACTCCGCCGAGCGCATGTTCAGCTTGGTTACGGATGTGGCGAGCTACCCAAATTTTTTACCCTGGTGCGGCGGTGTGGATATTTACGAGCAAACCGAGACCGTGCTGGATGCCAAAATTAAGATTCACTTCAAAGGAATTGAGCAGTATTTTCATACTCGCAACGCCAATCATCGACCAGATTTAATTGATATGCAATTTGTCGATGGCCCCTTTAAGAGTTTCACTGGGCAGTGGCGTTTCATTGCATTGCGTGAGGACGCTTGTAAGATCGAGTTCAATCTTCATTGGGAGTTTAAGAACATCATTCTTGATAAAGTGATCGGCCCTGTGTTTTCTTATATAGCAGGCACCTTTGTGGATTGTTTTGTAAAACGAGCGGATCAACTCTATGGCCACTAATACCTCCATCACCATTGAGATTCTTCTGTGCGATGCTCGGGTAGACCCACCCAAACTACAAACACATCAACTTCATTTGCCCAAGGAAGGATCTCCAACGGTAGGCTGGGCTCTTCAATCTCTACAAATTGCTCACGCCAAGGATGATCCGGTAATAAGCCGTAAGGGTTGCTATGGCGTATTTGGTAAACGCAAAGAGTGGGATAGTCCCATCTATGCGGGCGATCGCCTTGAGTTGTACGCACCCTTACAAATTGACCCCAAAATGGCCCGTCGCAAGAAAGCCAACCGAGATAAAGATAGTCAATTAAAAGCCAAGGCACAAGATCGAGCCAGCGCACGAACGGCGAAAGCAAAAGCCTCTAAATAGGCTTAAAAACCCGACTATTTGAGTGCTAAGGCCCTGATCAGGAAGGGATTTAAGAGTTAATTCTGGAGAACCTCTATAATCTGATTTTGCGACTAGGGGTTTTGCATGCGACTCATACAAAAAGCACTGACGTTCGACGATGTGCTCCTCGTGCCGGCATACTCGGCCATCCTCCCGCGTGACACTAATTTGGTCACCCAATTAACCCGCGATATCACGATCAATATTCCATTGGTATCGGCTGCAATGGATACCGTTACGGAGGGACGTCTAGCGATTGCAATGGCAACCGAGGGCGGTGTTGGGATTGTTCATAAAAATCTTAAGCCTGCGGAACAGGCTAAAGAGGTTGCCAAAGTAAAGCGCTATGAGTCTGGGGTTCTGCGCGATCCAATCTCAATCGGCCCAGATATGACGGTTCGCCAAGTTATTCACTTATCTAAAGAGCATGGGTTCTCTGGATTTCCAGTGTTACAAGGTAAAACTGTAGTGGGGATTATTACAAACCGCGATCTGCGCTTTGAAGAAGATCTCGATGCACCTGTGAAAGCCAAGATGACCCCACGTGAACGTTTGGTTACTGTCAAAGAGGGTGCTAGCTTAGAAGAAGCAAAACGCTTAATGAATAAGCATCGCCTAGAGCGGGTGCTTGTTGTGAACGACTCCTTTGAACTTCGTGGCCTAGTAACGGTTAAAGACATCATGAAGGCTACAGAGCACCCTAATGCTTGTAAAGATAGTGAGGGTAAGTTACGTGTCGGTGCAGCAGTTGGTGTTGGTCCGGATAACGATGAGCGGGTTGAACTTCTGGTGAAGGCGGGTGTCGATCTAATCGTGGTGGATACTGCCCACGGTCATAGTCAAGGCGTTCTTGATCGAGTGAAGTGGGTCAAGAAACACTATCCTCAAGTACAAGTGATTGGCGGAAATATTGCAACAGGCGAAGCTGCTAAAGCTCTGGCAGATCATGGTGCTGATGGTGTAAAAGTTGGTATTGGTCCCGGATCTATTTGCACAACCCGTATCGTTGCGGGCGTTGGGGTCCCTCAAATTACTGCGGTCGTAAATGTGGCAAAAGCCTTAAAGGGGACCGGTATTCCTTTGATTGCTGATGGTGGTGTGCGTTACTCGGGCGATGTTGCTAAAGCATTAGCGGCTGGAGCAAACTCAGTCATGATGGGCGGTATGTTTGCGGGTACCGAAGAAGCTCCTGGCGAAGTATTTTTATACCAAGGCCGTTCTTACAAGAGTTACCGTGGTATGGGCTCATTAGGTGCGATGTCGGATGGAGCCGCCGATCGATATTTCCAAGAAGATATTAGTGCAGCCAATGCTGATAAATTAGTTCCAGAGGGTATTGAGGGGCAGGTTCCTTACAAAGGAAGTGTGTTGAGCATCTTGCATCAACTAACTGGTGGCATTCGCTCCTCAATGGGCTACTGTGGTTGTAAGACTATTTCTGAGTTGCATGAGAAGGCAAGTTTTGTGGAGATTACTTCTGCTGGAGTGCGCGAGTCGCATGTCCATGATGTAAAGATCACGAAGGAAGCCCCCAATTACCATATTGACTAAGAATCCAATTGAGCAAAGCCGTGCACGATAAGATTCTGATTCTGGATTTTGGTTCCCAAGTTACACAACTAATCGCTCGCCGTGTACGAGAGGCTAAGGTTTATTCTGAGATCTGGCCATACGATTGTGACCCAGAGCAAATTAAAGAGTTTGTAAGAAGTCAGTCTTGCAAGGGGATCATCCTCTCTGGTGGCCCAAGCTCGGTTACGGAGCCAAACAGCCCTCGCGCCCCACAAATTGTCTTTGAACTAGGCGTCCCTATATTTGGTATCTGCTATGGCATGCAAACCATGGCAACTCAGCTTGGTGGCAGGGTTGCCTCGGCAGAGTCTCTTGGTAAAGCACGTGAGTTTGGGTATGCCGAAGTGCGTGCTCGTGGTCATACCGAGTTACTCAAAGACGTTGAGGACCATCGAACTGAGGAAGGTCATGGCATTTTGAAAGTTTGGATGAGTCATGGCGATTCCGTGACAGAGTTGCCTCCCCAGTTCAAGTTAATGGCTTCAACTCCCTCTTGTCCAATTGCGGGAATGGCTAATGAGGAGAAGCATTTCTATGGCCTCCAGTTTCATCCGGAGGTTACTCATACACTGCAGGGAACCGCGATCCTCAATCGCTTCGTTCATGACATTTGTGAATGTCGCCCTGATTGGGTGATGGGAGATTACATTCAAGAAGCGGTGGCCAAGATAAAAGAGCAGGTTGGCACAGATGAGGTGATTCTGGGCCTATCGGGCGGCGTAGACTCTAGTGTTGCTGCAGCACTTATTCATCGGGCCATTGGTCAGCAATTAACTTGTGTATTTGTCGATCATGGGCTCTTGCGCCTTAATGAAGGCAAGATGGTTATGGATATGTTTGCTCGTAACCTTGGCGTGAAGGTCATTCATGTCGATGCCGCTAATGAGTTCCTAGGAAAACTCAAGGGCGTTACCGATCCAGAACAAAAACGTAAGATCATTGGTAAAGAATTTGTGGAAGTATTTCAGAAAGAGTCTGCCAAGATTAAGAATGCCAAGTGGCTTGCCCAGGGAACGATTTACCCCGATGTCATAGAGTCTGCTGGCAAAGGTAAGAAGGGTGCCCATACAATTAAAAGTCACCATAACGTTGGTGGACTTCCAGAGGATATGCACCTCAAGCTATTGGAGCCGCTTCGAGAGCTGTTTAAAGACGAAGTAAGAACACTTGGTATTGCCCTGGGCTTACCTAAAGAGATGGTTGATCGTCATCCATTCCCGGGCCCAGGACTTGGGGTCAGAATATTGGGTGAAGTGAAGCCAGAGTTTGCAGATCTTCTCAGGCACGCTGATTCTATCTTTATTGAAGAACTTAGAAATACTATAGATCCAAATTCTCATAAAACTTGGTATGAGCTTACCAGTCAAGCCTTTGCCGTCTTCCTGCCTGTTAAATCAGTGGGTGTGATGGGTGATGGTCGGACCTATGAGTATGTCGTTGCTCTACGAGCAGTACAAACCCAAGACTTTATGACCGCCCACTGGGCACATCTACCTCATGAGCTATTGGGTAAAGTATCCAACCGCATCATTAATGAAGTGCGCGGTATCAATCGTGTTGTTTTTGATATCAGCGGTAAACCTCCCTCGACGATCGAGTGGGAATAAAAAATTAATTTAGATATTCATTGTTATGTACTCAGTTAAAGAACTCTTTGCTACTCTGCAAGGAGAGGGTGCGCAAGCAGGGCGTGCAGCCGTATTTTGTCGCTTTGCTGGCTGTAATCTCTGGTCGGGGAGAGAGGAAGATCGCGCTACTGCCGTTTGTCAGTTCTGTGACACCAATTTTGTTGGAACGGATGGTATAGGTGGTGGGAAATTTGAGAGTGCCGATGATTTAGCAAAAGCGATTGAGTCTGCATGGCAAGAGGCTATGAACACACAGCACTATCGCTATGTGGTGATGACCGGTGGCGAGCCTTTATTGCAATTAGATGCCTCATTGATAGAAGCCTTGCATCAACGGCATTTTGAAATAGCAATTGAGACCAATGGCACGATTAAGATCCCTAAAGGGATTAACTGGGTTTGTTTAAGCCCCAAAGCCAATGCTGATCTGATGGTAATGCAGGCTGATGAAATCAAGTTAGTTGTTCCGCAGATAGAACATCAACCCATTGAAACAACTTTGCACCGTTTTGAGGGTATGGATTTTAGGCATCGTTATTTACAACCCATGGATGGCCCTAATTTAAGTGAAAATACGGCATATGCCGTTGAGTTGTGCCAAAAAAATCCCTTATGGCGCTTAAGTGTGCAGACTCACAAAATGATCGGAATTCTGTAATGGTGGACCAAAACTCTGTAACGATTACTCGGCGCCTCGAGTTTGATGCAGGACATCGTATTCCAAATCATGCAGGCAAGTGCTGTCATTTGCATGGCCATCGATATGCGATTGAGCTTACTGTGTCTGGACCGGTACATGCATCGCGCGGTCAGTCTGATGATGGCATGGTGATCGATTTTGGAGACATTAAGCAACTAGCACTCAAGCACCTGGTAGAGCCCTGGGATCATGCCTTTCTGGTCGCTAAACACGATACGGTCTTGGTGACGTTCTTGGAGAGTTTGCCTAGTCACAAAACGGTGATCTTAGAAGATGTCCCCACCGTTGAAAACCTGGTTAAATTCGCCTTTGATATTTTGGCTCAAGTATTTACAACTGAGACAAAGGGGCAGATGGTCTTACAGGCAATCCGTTTATATGAGACCCCAAACTGTTGGGCTGACTATCGAGCAAAAAGCGGCCCCAAAACTTGATGACCAGTACCCAAGACCAAGCTTATATGCGTCTTGCCATCGAGCAGGCTAGATTGGCTGGTGCCCAAGGAGAGGTCCCCGTAGGCGCCATCTTGGTTCACAAAGAGCAAGTGATTGGAAAGGGTTTTAATCAGCCCATTAAATTACATGACCCCAGCGCTCATGCAGAGATGATAGCTATTCGAGAGGCTGCTAAATCCCTAGAGAACTATCGGATACCAGAATCAACCCTATATGTGACCTTGGAACCCTGCGCGATGTGTTGTGGGGTAATACTTCATGCTAGAGTCAAGCGTGTGGTATTTGGTGCGACCGATCCTAAAACTGGAATGGCTGGTAGTGTTGGTGATTTGTTTGCAATCCAGCAGATTAATCATCAGACCGAGGTAGAGGGCGGGGTATTGACAGACCAGTGCGGTGAGTTACTCAGAGAGTTTTTTAAACAGCGACGTACATGAAGATCCATTTAATTGCTCCCTCGGGAGCGAGCCCAGATATGCGTAGCCCAGAAAGCGCTTTGCATTGGCTAAAGCAGCAGGGCGTTATGGTCTCTAATGCGCAATGCGCACAAAGAGTATTTGAGCGCTTTGCAGGCACTGATGCAGAACGCCTCGATGAGTTAAATGCAATTGCTAATCTAGACCCTAATCAGGTTGTAATCTCTGTACGAGGCGGCTATGGATTGCATCGACTCCTCGATCAGATTAATTGGAAGGCAATTGCGATTGCCGTCAAGCAGGGTTTGCAGATCTGTGGCCATAGTGATTTCACTGGATTTCAGATGGGGCTATTGGCCAAGACCGGCACGATTAGCCTTGCAGGCCCAATGCTCAATTACGACTTTGGCCCCCTTAATGAGTTTGGCGAACCAGAGGCTCCAAGCCAATTTACCTGGGCTCATTTTCAGAGTGCAGTAGAGAACCGCCGATTTAGTATTGCAGTACCCGATGCCCAACCTTGGGCAGGTGCCGTTGATCTTTCCCAAAATATTGAAGGTATGCTTTGGGGCGGTAATTTAAGCATCATCACTACTCTATTGGGAACGGAGTATTTTCCATCGGATAAACAAATAATGGGCGGTATCCTTTTTATTGAGGATATCAATGAGCATCCTTATCGGATTGAGCGCATGCTTTTGCAATTGCATGAAGCGGGGGTGCTGGGCAGGCAACGCGCCATCATCTTGGGACATTTCAATCAATACCGCTTGTACGAAGTCGATCGGGGCTATAAGCTAGATACTGCAATTGATTTGATTCGTAAACGTGTGCCTAAGTCAATCCCCATTCTGACCGGTTTGCCATTTGGTCATATTAAAGATAAATTAACACTTCCAGTGGGAGCTCAAGTGAACTTACAAGCAAGTACCAAAGGTTTTGTATTGGAAGGAAAATGGTAAAACGTGCCCATTCGATTATTCTGGCAGGACTCTGTTTCTTATTTGCGAGCTCAGTAATGGCCCTTGAGGAACCAAAATACTCTGTGATTGAAAGTTCCCCACCCTTTGAATTGCGTCAGTATGCACCTATGATTGTGGCCGAGGTGTATGTGGATGGTGATATGAGTGATGCGGGCAGTAAAGGCTTTCGTCTCATTGCGGGTTATATCTTTGGCAAGAACCAATCCAAAACCAAGCTAGCCGATGACCCCCAAGGTAGTGAGAAGATTGCGATGACCGTACCCGTCACGATGGAGCCAAAGACAGGGGGTAATGAGAAGATTGCGATGACCGCCCCCGTGACCATGGAGACCCAAAAGAAAAACTCCAATCAATGGCGCATGTTTTTTGTCATGCCTAGTCAATACACATTGACTAGCTTACCAACTCCTACTAGTCCTGAAGTTAAGCTTAGAGAGATCCCTCCCCAGAAGAAAGCGGTGATTACCTATAGTGGCTTTAATTCAGATGAAAAGACGCAAGAGAAAGCCCAGGAACTGCGCGTCTGGATGAAATCTAAAAACTTGACTCCTGCTAGTGAGCCGCAACTCGCGCGCTACAACCCACCATGGAGTATTCCATTCTTGCGGCGTAACGAAGTTATGTTTGACTACTAAGAACCCGATAAGATGCCCCAGCATCCTCTCCCAAAGCGGTTTGTAAGGTAGGCAGTAGTTTTTCTAGATAGGGATGTAAGGTCCATACGGGATTAATGACAAACATCCCGCTCGCCTGAAGACGACGCTCTGTTGGCTCATGGGTAATTCGGAGTTCTGCATGGGTCCAGGGGCGCCCATAGTTTTCTGCAATTGCTTTGAGTCGTTTGGGTAATTGAATGGACTCAGTGCGCTGGAGTATTGGATACCAAATGAGATAAGAGCCTGTTGCAAAACGGTCTAATGCCTCAGTTAAGCAGGTCTCTAATAAGAAATAATCCTGCTTATTTTCATAGGAAGGATCAATAAGGATCAAACCTCTTCGGCTCGGCGGAGGAAGCAGGGCTTTTAAGCTAGTAAAGCCATCCTCTTTGCGAACCTCGATTTGTCGATCTAAATGAAGTTGCTTAATATTTTGCTCCAACAAGTCAATATCACTCGGATGGAGTTCAAACAGTCGTAGACGATCTTGAGTGCGTAGGAGCTTGGCCATCAAGAATGGTGAGCCAGGGTAAAAATCAATTCGATTCGGCGGATTAATACTGTTAACAAGATCAATGTACGCTTGAAGCTCAGAGTAATTCGTCTGAGGATCTTGATTACCAATAATACGATCAATTCCGGTAAGCGCCTCTTGACTGACGGTCGCAAAGCCCTCTCGTAATGAATACAGTCCTGCGCCCGCATGGGTATCAACTAGCAGGAGGGCGCCATCCTTTTCTTGCAAATAAGAAACGCTATGAATCAAAACAAGGTGCTTTAGAACATCCGCATGATTGCCAGCATGAAAGGCATGGCGATAACTAAACATCAGCTTGAGGCTTGTTCTGACGTAAGACAAACAAGACGAGCGTAATCACCAAAATAGCACTGCCGATGTATTGCAATATCTGATTATGCGGAAAGTCTAAGACCGTAGTTTGTAAAACATACAGCACTACAAAACCTGCAATAGCAATGACACGAGGGACCAGGTTGGTGGGACTCAATTGAGCATCTCTAATACTGAGTGCCCAGCGACTGGCGATTAAGCCACACCAAATACCCAATGCAGAGCCCACCAATACATCGCCTGGCCAATGTGCCCCAACGGCATTACGAGAGATGCCGGTGAGGATTGCTAAGACAAATAAAACAATCAATAAATTACGCTTGGGCTGGGGGGTGGAAAAGAATAGCGCACTTGCCACCGAAAAGACCGTTAGGGTATGTCCTGAAGGCAAGGCGTGATGTAACAGGGGATCGCCCAGTATATGAAAGCTATTTTGGCTAAGAACCCCGGCAGGGCGAGGTAAGCCAATCAGAGGCTTAAGACTCAAACTGATTACGGCTGCAAGCGCCCCAGAGATCAATGCTGCACAGAGTTGTCGAGGCGCATAGAGCACCAGCGGAAAGCACAAAGCAAAAATACCCCAACCGTTACCCAAAAAGGTGAACCAAGCCCATGCCCAGTTGGGTAAAACTTGAGCTGCGTGATTAAGCCAAAGAAAGAGCTCTAACTCTTTACCGCTCGTTATTAAGATGAGCCATAGACTCAGTGGAATTAGTGGGATAGCCCAAGCGCGACCAAAGTTCATGGGCTGGCGGTCTTTATAAAGTTCGAGTGCGATCGGCCGCAGCAATTTGAGCAGCGAGTTGATTCATCACTTGTGGGACCGTAATAGCTTTCATGCAAACATTATCTTGGCAAGGGGTCTTGCGATGGTTAGCAGCACTAACGCAAGGCGAGCATGCTAATTGGGCTGTAATCGGAATCGATTTGCCAAGAGAGCCATATAACGCCGGGGTCTCTGGACCGAAGAGAACTACAGTATGTAAATCGGTGACCGAAGAGAAGTGGCCTGGGCCCGAGTCATTGGTAACCATGGCATGCGATAGTGTATATAAAGCTGGAAGTTCAGAGAAGCGCACGTGACCTGCAAAATTGATGGCATGTTTTACCTTGGCAGCTAAGCGTACCCCCTCAACATAAGTATGCTCTGCGGGTGAGCCCGTGATCAAAATGAGATCTTCGGGCCAGTGCTGATGTGTTGCAACGATCAGCTCTGAGAAGCGTTCTGGGGCCCAACGACGTTGCGGGAGCAAATCACTCGCATTCGGGTTAATTAAGATGATGCGTTGTTGACCATACTTAAACGGAATCATGGCCTGTTGGGCTAGATTCTCAATACGGAGTTGCAGGTGTTGCTTGACCATTGGGTCAATGACTGCCTGCGCAAGCTCAATCTCTTGATCGGTGATGGCTATTTTGCTAAAGGGCCTTTCTTCTTCTTTTGCAAAAGCTGCATACACGAGCGATATAAAGTTCTTCGCAATATGAATATGCGGGTTGTAATGCACCTTACGGGTTAGCATCGTGCCACGCCATAAACCTTCCCCATGAAAAATATCATAGCCAACACGCCTTCTCGCACCACATAGACCAGTCAGAAGCGCCGTGAAACGAGAGAACAGTTCTAGATCAATCACTGTATCAATTCGATAAAAACGTGCCTTCACTAAGAAGCGCAAAGTATCGAAAGCTAACTTCCACAAGCTAGAGGAATCAATTGTAAAAATATGGTTGGGATGAACGGTATTTAACAAACCAAGACTGGCAGCATTGCTCTTGAATATAAGGAAGTAGATCTCGGCACCATTCGCTTGGGCTTTGCGCATAGCTGGATCCACCAAGATGGCGCTCCCCATTTCGGAGAGCTCAATAAAGAGAAGCTTTTTAGGATCGCCCGACCGTGTAAATGGCCTAGAAAGGATATCCAGTAAGGCAACAATGGGGCTAGCAATCGCACAAAGTGGCACCCCTACCCAGTGATCAATGGTCCGCATTGCATTGACGCTAATTGCCATTCTGCTTTTATCCTTTATGTCCTAGGCTATATTTTATGCCCACGACCGTCTAACTACGCTTTAGTAATTTATAGGCGCCCGGCAAGACGCACAATAAAGTAATTGCGCCATAGCTAATGGATCCCAAAACAGTTAGGGAGGGATTAACTCCCCAGAGGGCCAAGACAGAGGCTAGGGTGGCCTCACGTAAGCCCCAACCCGAGATACTAATTGGTAACATGAGTAAAAGACTCAAGGCGGGTAAACCAATCATCAGGGCCTCAGTCGGTACCTCAGCACCATAGGCTTTGAGACAAAAACCTAAAGCCAAAATATTGAAGCAATGAATGGATACCGCAAATATCCCTTGAGCAATATTGGTGGGCCAGGCAAACGCCAGACGGATTCCGGGAAGAGCATGATGCAAATCAAAGCGCGCTAAGAGTTTTTCAATCCAGATCAGTAGCGGTTTATAGCTCAGAGCAAAAGCAAGTACGCACCCAGCACCCAACATCACTAGCAGAATCAAGTAACCCAATTCAGTGCCCCAGGTGCCTAGCGTGGCGCCGCCAATCACTAGACCAATGCCGCCTAAGATATTGTTACCCATAAGACCCACGACTCGATCTAACAGGGTCATGGAAAAACCTAAACGTAATTTAGGGTTTTGCTGCTTAAGATCATCCGCATGACTGAGCTCTTCGGCCAGTTCTTTTTCTTGGCTAAGTTGCCCGCTCCGAGTTAAGTGAGTACCAGCAATAGCGCGGTAGCTATCGCCACCCAGCGTGCTGGGCAGACCCTGATTAATTAAACCTCCCGAGAAATACAAAGCCACATACCCAAGTAGGCTTCCCTGAAAGCCCGCTCGTTGCATAAATAAACCCCAGCGTAGACCGCCACAGATAAAGGCAGCAGTAATACAAAGACCCCCCGCAACGAGCCACTGGGCTTGTAATTGCAGTTCGGACTCAAACAGGGCTTTCCAATCGATACCACTAGTGGCCTTCCATAGCAACGCAATCGATAGAACAATCCGAATGGTGGGCCAGCTACGTTTTAGTATTACTTTCCATTGAGAGCTCATGGACGTAAGGATAATGCCTCGCGCTCTGGTTTTGACTTTCCACCCCAGCCTTGACAATAACTAAGTTCAAATTGGCTTAAGGCCTGACCTAAATGGGCTATCCGTAAGCGATCTAGGGGGCGACAGGTTCTAAATTGCCCTTCACCCACCGGAGCCTTAAATGACATCTCAGACCAGTTCAGTAAGATGACATTTGATCCCTCGGGAAGCTTACCAAACCACAAATCAAACTGATCCTGACGATCATCCAACACAAAAATAGGTGTTGGCTTGGCGTACCATGCCACCCGACTAGCCAATGTCCAATTTTGAACTGCAATGCCGCTCGCCTTCAATTCATTGACCAAGAGATTGGCGCGCGTGGACGCAGAACGCCAGCCGTATAAATCGGCCAAGGGATTTGTCTTGAACTGACTCGCAATCGGATAGCCTGCGGTCATAACCAATGTCAGTCCGCTAATCACTAGAGTACCTTGGACCGCCAGAATAAGAGAGATCAACCAGCGTTTACCGCTTTGCCACCATTGCGCAAGACCCAGCCCCGCAATGGGTGCTAAACAAAACCACGCAGGGGTGGTCCAGTGCGGCAAGCCTCCACCCCCCGACAAAATAGCGAAGACACTAAATGGCAAAACAAAGAACACTAGCAAGATACTCACAAATGGGCGCACAGAAAAACCGATCGCCCGTGAATACAACCATAATCCGAGGAGAGGCAAAAAGCCAAAGACCATTACCTGTGCCCCGACGAATGCAGCAACACGTCGCCATAGCCAAGTGCCACCACTGCCATGATCAATTTGATATTTAAATGAGATCCAATCATGTTGGGCATTCCAAAGCAATACGGGGCTAATGAGAAGAAGTGCGATTGCAATGGCACTATAAAAACCTGCCTGCTTTAGAAAGGTAAAGCGGGGAATGCTGATACAGGCGATAGCGAAGGCAAGCACAAACAGAATGGCAGTGTACTTACTAAGACCTGCTAAACCAAACAATAAACCTAAGATAATCCATTGATAAAAACGTAGTTGCCCATCTTGTTTAAGCCATTGCAATGCCATCCAGAGGACACCAAGGCTTAGCGGTGTTAATAAAGAATCAGGCACCAAGCCGACGGCAAGAACATGGGGCAAGGGTGCAAACACAATGATGGCTACTGCAGCAAGACCTGCAAAAGATGGATTGTTGTGATCAACCCTTTTTATAAACAGTGAACGATTGGAGCAATACGTATTGAGTTGATCTGCGATTTGGTAAACCAATAGACAGGAGATCATCCATAACGTAATTGGTATTAGGCGCAAAATGCCATCGGGCGCATTAATGGCAACCAAGGGCCATTGGATCCAGCCTACTAAGGGAGGGTGATCAAAATAACTCCAGGCTAGGTGATTGGCGTAGAGGGCGTAGTGGGCCTCGTCCACTGACAGCTCCGTAGTAAACCCCAATACCAAATGAATGGCGGTACCCAGCAACACCAAGATAAGAGACCAAGCAAAGGGAGACTGCTTGGATACTGGGGATGACATGAACAGAGAGTCGCCTTAGACTTCGTTGGCGCGATAGAGTTGATAAAGGGCATGGTAGCCATCTCGGCTCATTCCCTTATCAAGCATCAATTGGTATAAGCGCTTCGCTTGTGCCAACCCCGGTAGCTTTAATCCCATTTCTTCAGCAGAATCAATTGCAAGACCAATATCTTTCACAAAATGCTCTGCCATAAAGCCTGGTGCAAAGTCTCCCTTGATCATGCGGGGACCTTGAACATTAAGCTGTGTGCCGCCAGCGGCACCACTGCCAATTACTTTTAATACCGCAGTGGCATCCAAGCCCGACTCTTGGGCATACCGAATGCCTTCGCATACCCCCATGATGGTGGAAGCAATCACAATTTGATTACAAAGTTTGGCATGCTGCCCGGAGCCTGCTGGGCCAAGAAGAGCAATGTTATTGCCCATACATTCCAAAATAGGGAAGACCTGTTTAAATGCATCTGCATCGCCGCCCACCATAATCGATAGTCGTGCATCGCGCGCACCGATATCACCACCCGATACTGGCGCATCAAGTACAGCTATTTTTTTTGAAAGAGCATCTTTAGCAATACGAGCCGCCAAACTTGGACTAGAGGTGGTCATGTCGATTGCAATCGATCCTGCTTTGGCTCCAGCCAAAATACCATCGACACCTAGATATACCTCTTCTACATCTTTAGGGTAGCCAATGATGGTGATAATGATGTCGGCGTGTGTCGCAAGCTCTTTGGGAGAGTGATGCCAGATGGCGCCTTGCTCGATGAGTGAGGCTGTTTTCTCTTTTGAGCGATTGAATACATGCAAGGGATATCCCGCCTTGATGATATGGAGAGCCATGCTCTTACCCATAATGCCGGTACCAATAAAGCCAATGGTAGGAAGTGTTTTTGTATTCATCGTTCTATTTTAGAGGGGCTGAGCCTTACCTTGTTTGCGTTGCATCCCAAGCCAAATCAAGGCCAGCACAATAACACTCATCGGGATGATGGAGCCTAAATTAAGTAAGGTCCAGCCTTGTGTCGTTACTAAGACACCAGAGCTTAAGGCGGAGAGGGCAGTTGCCAAAAATACAAAGAAATTAATTGCACCTTGCGCTTTGTCACGTTCAGCAGGTCGATAAGATTCGAGCGCCAAAGCAGTGCTGCTAGTGAACAAAAAGTTCCAACCCACCCCCAAAAGAAAGAGCGCAATCAAAAAATGTGTAAAGCTCACACCAGAGAGAGCAATCATGACGCAGATGAGATTAAGGGCAGCACCAATTCGTAGGACCCACATGACCCCAATGCGTTTGATCAGGGTGCCCGTAAAAAATCCGGGGGCAAACATACCAATCACATGCCACTCCAATACCCACACCGTCTTATCAAAACTAAAGCCACACACTTCCATAGCTAGTGGGGTGGCTGCCATGAGTAAATTCATGACGCCATACGCTAATGCAGCAGTTAGGGTGCACACAATAAAGAGTGGTTGGCGCATGATCTCGGACAGAGGCCGACTTTCACCCGAATCCTGAGCCAACACTTTTTCTTGAAATTGAATTTGAGTAATCACCCATAGAGCAATCACAGAGACCCCTGCTAACGTGATGTATGCCCCCGCAAAGGGTTGCATAAACCAATCGCGAGTCCAGTTGGCCAAATTGGGACCCAAGACTGCACCGAGGATGCCACCCGCTAGCACCCACGAGATTGCCTTCTCTTTTGCCGTTTTATCAGCTAGCTCTGCCGCTGCAAAGCGATAGAGTTGTGCGTTAGCGTTATAAAACCCTGCAATAACCGTTCCTAAATTAAGAAGCCAAAAGTGTTTCTCAAGGGTCGCATAAGCGCACAGTAAGGATGCAAAGAACGCAACGATGAGCGCAATCTGAAACGAGCGCTGACGACCCAGTTGCTTTTGAATTCTGGCCACGATGGTGGTTGCCAAAGCACTACCTACTACATAGCCCATCACTGGCAAGGTGGCCATCCAAGAGGCTGGCGCCAGCGCAAAACCCACTAGACCATTAATGGCAATAAAAGTGACATTATTGGTTAAATAAAGACCTTGGGCTAAGGTCAAAAACCACAAGTTTTTATTCATATGCAAGACAGGCAAAGCTCTACGATAATGCATCAGCTTATGCGCCGATATTTCAATCTCATTCTGATGGGGGCTGTAATTACTGGTCTTGTGGCCTGCGCTAGCTATTCCGAGCATGAGGATCACGCGGAGGTCAAAAAGCTTGATCCACTTGTTCCGCGCGAAGAGCCACAAAAGTTCTCAGTACAAGAGGATGGTCGTCTACCCAAAGGGTGGAGTTTTTATCGAGTCACACCCAATAAAAAGAACACGGCTTATCGTCTGCAGCAATATCAAGGCCGCACAGTCCTAAAAGCTGAATCCAATCAATCTGCTTCCGGATTGGCAGTCAAACTGAATCCACGTCCATCTCAGCACTTATGGCTCAAATGGGAATGGAAGGCACTATCACACCTTGATCAAGCAGATAACCTTGATAAATATGCCGACGATGCGCCACTTCGTTTGATGGTCGCGTTTGATGGTGATCGCTCGAAACTATCACTGAAAGACAGAATGGTTGCCGAGATGGCGCAACTTCTGAGTGGCCAAGAAATGCCCTATGCCACCTTAATGTATGTTTGGTCCCCCAAAGGGCAGTTGGAGCAAATCAAGAACAATCCTTACACCGAGCGCGTCAAGCTGATCGCTGTTGATGCTGGTAAAGAGAACCTAGGTCAATGGCGCATGCATCAACGCGATCTCACTGCCGATTACATCAAGGCCTATGGCTACGCACCTGGCAACTTAATCGGGATTGCTTTGATGACTGACACCGATGCCACGAAATCACAGACCAAGGCGTATTACGGTGATATTGAACTCCTATACAGAAAATACCGCTAATTAGTTCAGTCAAACAAGATCTTTCTGTGGGACTTTTGGAAAAATCAGGCCAATCCAGTTATGATAGTTGGTTAACCCCCATATATCGTAAGGCTTATTGAGGAGACAGAATTGTCGGTCAGTATTGAATCAGTGCAACAGGCACTTAAGTCTGTAAAAGATCCTAACACCCAGATTGACTTTGTCAGTGCTAAGTCAGCACGCAACATCAAAGTAAACGATGGGGATGTATCGATGGATATCGTCTTAGGCTATCCCGCTAAGAGCCAGATCGATCTCATCCGTAAATTAGTGGTCACGGCAATCCGTGAGTTACCCGGCGTGAAGAACGTGAGCGTCGCCATTACGACCGACATCGTAGCCCACTCGGTGCAGCGCGGTGTCAAACTGTTACCGGGCGTCAAAAATATTATTGCAGTTGCCAGTGGTAAGGGTGGCGTTGGTAAGTCAACCACAGCAGTCAATCTTGCATTAGCTCTCGCTGCCGAGGGTGCGCAAGTCGGTATTTTGGATGCGGATATTTATGGTCCAAGCCAACCCATGATGCTTGGTATTACGGGGCGCCCAGAATCATTGGCTGAGAACACTATTGAGCCAATGGAAGGTCATGGCATACAAGCCAGCTCGATTGGTTTCTTGATTGAGGCAGACAACCCCATGGTATGGCGTGGCCCAATGGTGACCTCTGCCCTAGAGCAATTGCTGCGGCAAACACGTTGGCGCGATCTGGATTACCTGATTGTGGATATGCCCCCTGGGACGGGTGATATTCAATTAACCTTGTCACAAAAAGTTCCGGTGACTGGGTCTGTGATTGTGACTACCCCGCAAGATATTGCACTGCTGGATGCGCGCAAAGGTCTCAAAATGTTCGAGAAGGTTGGCATTCCCATCATCGGCATTATTGAGAATATGAGCACCTATGTTTGTCCCAAATGTAGTCATGAAGAACATATTTTTGGTGAGGGCGGTGGCAAGAAAATGTGCCAAGACTATGGCGTTGACTTCTTGGGCGCACTGCCATTGAACTTATCCATTCGGGAGCAGGCAGACTCTGGAAGACCTACTGTTGTTGCGGACCCCGATGGTGCGATTAGCGCAATTTACAAAGGGATTGCACGACAAGTAGCGATTCGGGTTGCGAACCTGACCAAAGATATGAGCAGTAAGTTCCCCAGTATCGTTGTGCAAAAGACTTAGTAATAGAAGCTCATCATGCGTTTTGCCATCATTATTCGCAAACAGAAGATTGATAATCCATGGCAGAACTATCGTTGGAAACCCATTGAGGTCATTCCTGATATCGGTCAGTTTGGTAAAAGTCTAGAGCTTGCCGGTACAGAGCAAAACCGTAAAGTGGTGGGCCGCTTTCTGGAGCGAGATGATGAGGGCGAATCCTGGTTGTTTGCAGGTTTTGACTATCATTTCTTCGCCGATGAGGCAGAGGGCTATTTTCTAAATATCACTGCACCCGAGCCTTGTTGGTTTGTCATGTGGCGTCTGGAAGTGGATTATCAAGACTACTTGGAACCAAATTCAATGGCATCTGTGATTAATGAAGATGGTGCAGGCATTGCAGTACCACATCGTTTGATGCTGAGTTATAACGAAGCATCTCGTTTAATTGATGGTGGCGAGTCGGTCGATACGGCACCATTGCAAGCAGAGATGAAATCATACTTAGCGGAATATGTCACAGCAAACTACAAACCTGAACCCAAGAAACGTGCCCGGCCCGCTTCATTCAAAGGTGCAAACCGTCCTGCAGAGCCCCAATGACCCAATCTAATTTCTTAAATCGATGGGCGCGCAAGAAGGCGGGCGTCACAGAGGAGTCCGTTAAGGATGGGTCGCAGCAGACTGCCCCCGGTCTTGTTGATAAGGCCTTGCAGCCAGACCCCGCATTAACTCCTGCACCCGATGATTTAACGAAACCATCAGAGACACCGCAAGCACTCACATTAGAAGATGTTGAAAAGATTGATGTGAAAGCCGCTGATTTCTCAGCTTTTATGCGAGCAGATGTGGACCCAGTAGTTCAGCAGGCTGCCATGAAAAAAATGTTTAGTGACCCGCACTTTAATGTGATGGATGGCCTTGATATTTATATTGACGACTACACCAAGCCCGATCCCATTCCGATGGAAATGCTCAAGCGCATGGCTCAATCCGATATGTTGGGTATTTTTAAGACCACCGACGAGCTGTATCCCGAGTTTAAGGATGCCAAAAAGGATTCAGATACGGAAGGGAATGCGCAACTCGAGACAGATAGCAAAGAGGCCTTAGCAGAGCCCTCACCCAATGATAATGTGACCGTTAATCCAAACCCTCGCCACGCTCACCGGCGGATCGATATAGAATCTAGCGATTCTGACCCAAACGAAATCCAAAACCAGCAAACTGGAGAGAGACAAATTAAGCCTGATTCCAGTACCTAGTACTGAAATCCTTAGTTTTCTGATTGAATGACTAAAAAACTTATTTGTGACTGTAATAAAAGTATGCCCCTTGATACTAAGGAGCTGGGCCTTCCTGTCCATACGGCTTTGTGCCGGCAAGAGGTAGGTCAATTTCTGAATGCGCTCAATGAGCCTGAGGCGATTGTTGTTGCTTGTACTCAGGAGCGGGCCTTATTCTCAGAACTAGCTACGCAGGCCGAGAAGCCTTTGATTGCCCCCCTAAAGTTTGTCAATATTCGTGAACTTGCGGGCTGGACGCAAGAGGCAGACAAGTCGACGCCCAAGATTAAGGCTTTACTCGCTTTATCGGATTTATCGGAACCAGATGCTGTGCCCGTGGTTGATTACAACAGCGAAGGTCGGCTACTAGTGATCGGCCCTGGCAAGACCGCCTTTCAATGGGCAAATAAATTAGGTGACAGCTTGCAGGTCAGTGTTTTATGTACTGAGCCTGGGTCATTGCCAACCGGACGGGACTACCCAACTTTCACTGGTAAGGTGACTCAGTTAGATGGATATCTAGGACAGTTCAAAGCCAAATGGGATTTAAAGAACCCGATTGATCCGGAGATGTGTACGCGTTGTGGTGCGTGCGTCTCAGTTTGTCCTGAAAATGCCATCGACGCATCCTTTCAAATCGATCTAAATAAATGTAAGTCCCATCGGG